>Ga0247807_10000099_pt1 | contig 72208 bp, 67 predicted proteins | sample UWRJL074202C1_FD_179931 | JGI IMG/M metagenome (GOLD analysis project Ga0247807, IMG submission 179931) | Plant litter microbial communities from Arlington Agricultural Research Station in Wisconsin, United States - UWRJ-L074-202C-1 | ecosystem: Environmental > Terrestrial > Plant litter >...
GCAAAATATTATATTTGTTAAGGAAAAATAAAGCCCGAAGAGCAGTGGCTGCACCGGTAGCCCTGTTCTAAAGGAAATTCTTTGGCTAGACCCTATCAAAAAGCTAATATTAATCATAGGAGGATTTTCGCTTCATTCGGGTTAAAGTACAAAGGTTGTGGTTGCTGGCGGTCTGCAACCCTAAATATTTGCAAAAACCTGCGTTATTTAAACGGGATAGAAATGAAAATCCTTTTGTTATGCTGAGCTCGTCGAAGCACAAAAGATTGTAATGGATAGCCCGACTAACTTTAGAAAGAACTTCTGCCTTTGCTTTTCAGCAAATGAAATTATATGATTAGGTATAGGTTGATAATTAAAACTTAGTCTTCTACCGGATAAAAAGTCAACGAGCTCAATTTGCTTTCATCCAAAATCTCGTTAGCGATATTTGCCATATCAGTTGTGCTAACCGCTCTAATTTTATTGAAGACGGTTTCTAAATCATCAATTCTGTTGTAATCGATTAAACTTTTGGCCATCGAAATGATCAAACCAATTCTGTTTTCTTCGCCCAAAGCAATTTGTCCAATAAACTTATTTTTAGCTTTCTGCAATTGAATTTCTGTAAGCGGACTAGCTTTTATCTTTTTGAATTCTTTGCTAATCAAACTAAACGCTTTATCTAATTTTTCTTGGTCGGTGCCAAAATAAAGCGCAAAAATCCCGGTATCACTTAACGGACTGTAATTGGATTCGATAGTATAAGCAATGCCGTACTTTTCTCTAATTTGAAGGTTTAGGATGGAGCTCATCCCAGTGCCACCGAGCATGTTATTTAATAACAATAAACCTGCTTTATATGGGTGATGCAATGAGTATGCCTGTGCGCCCATCATTACATGGGCCTGTGAGATTTGTTTGTTAACAACCACATTTTGCTTCGGATTTACAGTTGGAGCAACCCTTGCTTTAATGGTTAAGTTAGCTGGAACTGTATCGAAATGTTTTGCCCCAATCTTTACGAATTTATTTAATGAATAATTACCTATAACAGCAACCACAATTTCATCAGTTTTATAATTGGCTTTTATAAAGTTTAAAATATCAGTTCTGCTTAAAGCATTTACAGTTTCGGGTGTGCCTAAAATATTTCTTCCAAAAGGATGTCCTGCAAAAAGTTGATCTTCGAAATCATCGTTTATGGCTTCTTCTGGCTGGTCTAAATAAGAAGTAATCTCATCTAAAATCACGCCTTTTTCTTTCTCCATTTCATCTTCTGGAAAGACAGAATGGAAAACGATATCATTAAAAAGCTCTAATGTTCTATCTAAATATGGATTTAAAAAAGAAGCATGAATGCAGGTGTATTCTTTGGTGGTGTAGGCGTTTAAATCTGCCCCAATACTTTCTAATCTGGTTAAAATCTGATTGGTATTTCGCTTTTCGGTACGTTTAAAAATCAAATGTTCGATAAAGTGAGCCAAACCCATTTGCTTTTCATCCTCATCTCTAGAACCACTATTGATGATAATGCAAGCATGTGAAATTGCTGAAGCTGAAGGTACGTGCAATAGCCTAATGCCATTGCTTAAAGTATGAACGTTATATTCCATTAATTAGCAAAGGTAAACAAAACAACATACTAAAGCTGAGGCACTGTTTTTAATGACAAACGCTTTACTTGCTTATGCCTTCCAAAGAGAATAAAAATGCCCACCTTAAAGCATAATCTTTCAGATAATCAAACCTGCCCGATGCACCACCATGACCAAACTCCATGTTTGTTTTTAACAAGAGCACATTTTTATCTGTTTTAGTTGCCCTTAGCTTTGCCACCCATTTTGCAGGCTCAAAATATTGTACCTGGCTATCATGTAAGCCTGTGGTAACCAACATATTTGGATAGGCTTTTTTCTCTACGTTTTCATAAGGAGAATAGCTTTTCATATAATCATAAGCCGCTTTTTGTTTTGGGTTTCCCCACTCGTCGAACTCGTTGGTGGTTAATGGAATACTCTCATCCAACATGGTATTTACAACATCCACAAAAGGTACATCTGCAATAATGCCGTTCCATAGATCTGGCGCTAAATTAACCACTGCACCCATCAATAATCCGCCAGCGCTACCACCATGTGCGTATAAATGACCTTTTGAAGTATATTTTTGATCAATTAAGTATTCTCCAGCAGCGATAAAATCGGTGAAAGTGTTTTGTTTTTTCATCATCTTGCCATCTTCATACCATTGTCTTCCCATTTCTTGTCCGCCACGAATATTGGCAATCGCGAATACAAAACCTCTGTTTAATAAACTTAACCTTAGAGATGAAAATGTAGCATTTGATGATGCGCCATAAGACCCATAACCATACAACAATAGTGGAGCGTTTCCATCTTTCTCTAATCCCTTTTTATAAACTACCGCAACAGGAATTTTTGTGCCATCTTTTGCTGTCGCAAACACACGTTCGGTAACATAATCTTTAGGGTCGTAACCGCCAACAACTTCCGTTTGCTTTAAAAGCTTTTGTTCTTTTGTTGCCAAATCATAATCGTAAGTAGAATTTGGCGTAGTTAGTGAAGTATAGTTGTAACGCAGTTTTTTAGTGTTGTATTCTGGATTGGCACCAACTGATGCGGTGTAAACAGGCTCATCAAACTTCATGTAAAAGTCACTGCCATCTTTTTTGAGCACACGAAGTTCATTTAGTCCGTTTTTGCGTTCTGATAGTACCACGTAATCTTTAAATTCTTCAATATTTTCTAACAAAACATCCGCACGATGTGGAATCACTTCTTTCCAATTTTCTTTTCCAGTTTTATCCAATGGACATTCCATCATTCTGAAGTTTTTGGCATTCCAATTTGTGCGAATCAAGAATTTCCCATCAACAGGATAAACATCATATAAAACATCTTTAGAACGAGGCGCAAAAACTACAAAAGGAGTTTCTGGTTTATTCGCGTCAATCATCCTGTATTCGCTTGTTAAAGTGCCTTGCGAACCAATAAAAATATAATTATCGTTTTTAGATTTAAATACGCCAATATAGTTCGTATTATCCTTTTCGTCATAAACAATGGCATCACTTTTTGCATCGTTACCAAGAATATGTTTCTTAATTTTCTCACTTAATAAAGTAACAGCGTTTTTCGAGGTATAGAAAATTGTTTTATTATCATTAGCCCAAACCGGATCGCCTTCTGTATTGCTAATCGCATCTTTGTAAACCTCGCCAGTTTGTAAGTTTTTAATGTTAATGGTGTATTGTCTACGAGAAATTTTATCCACCCCAAAAGCCAATAGCTTATTATCAGGACTAACACTAAAACCTGTAGCGCTGTAATAAGAATGCCCTTTTGCTAAATCATCAACATCTAAAAGGATTTCTTCCTTAGCGGCTAAACTGCCTTTTTTACGACAATATTTGTAATATTCTTTACCGTCTTCAGTTCTGGTATAATAGAAATAACCATTCTTAAAAACAGGAACAGATTCGTCTTTTTCTTTAATTCTACCTTTCATTTCTTTGAAGAGATTTTCTTGAAATTGCTCGGTAGATTTCATCATCGTATCCAAATAAGCGTTCTCAGCTTTCAAATAATCTACAACTTTTGTGCTATCTGGCCCCTTTTTAAAATAATCGATCATCCAATAATAATTATCCACTACCGTGTCGCCATGTATAATTCTGTTGTGAGGAACAATTGCGGCCACTGGAGCTTTAGCATCTGGCCATTGTATCGGAGTTCTTTTTTCTTGAGGGTTTTTACAGGCCATGATTGCGCTTGAACATAAAATGAAAGTACAGAAACGTTTCATAATGATTGAGTTAGGTTTAATGCAAATTAATCAACTGAAATGGCAAATGCAATAATATTTTTTTGTAACGCTGTCATTTTGACCTATAAAAACTTTTGGAACAACCATTGATAAGCATAGGTATAATCAAAAAATTATAAATTAATTATGACAACAGAAAAAGGAAGTATTTCCATACACACAGAAAACATTTTCCCAATCATCAAGAAATTCCTGTATTCGGACAATGAAATCTTTTTAAGGGAACTAGTTTCTAACGCAGTTGATGCGGTTCAAAAAATAAAACGCTTAGGAGCATTAGGTCAATATAATGGAGAGGTTGGCGAGCCATTAGTTGAAGTAAGCTTAGATGCAGCAGCAAAAACCATCACCATTAGCGATAACGGTTTAGGTATGACTGCAGAAGAAATCAAAAAATACATCAATCAAGTAGCTTTCTCTGGTGCTAGTGAGTTTGTAGAGAAATTTAAAGATGCTAAAGATGCCAACGAAATTATCGGTAAATTCGGTTTAGGTTTCTATTCTGCGTTTATGGTTGCTGATTTGGTAGAAATCCAAACTTTATCTTATCAGGATGGTGCTGAGCCCGCAAAATGGACTTGCGATGGTAGTACATCTTTCGAAATCTCTGAAGGTAGCAGAACTACTCGTGGTACTAGCATTATTTTGCATGTTAATGCAGAATCTGAAGAGTTTTTAAGTGAAGGTAAATTGCAAGAAATTTTAGATAAATATGCTAAGTTCTTACCAGTTCCAATTAAGTTTGGTACTAAAACAGAACAAGAAGAAGATGGTGTAGACGAAGAAGAAAAACCTAAGTATAAATCAGTTGAGGTTGATAACATCATTAACACCACAAACCCAATCTGGACTAAAGCACCTGCAGATTTGTCAGATGCTGATTATTTAGATTTCTACAAACAATTATATCCATTTTCAGAAGATCCATTATTCTGGATTCACCTAAACGTTGATTATCCTTTCAACTTAACAGGTGTATTATATTTCCCTAAAGTGAAAGATGATTTTGATATGCAACGCAACAAAATCAAATTGTTCTCTCGCCAGGTATTTATTACTGATGAGGTAAAAGATATTGTTCCAGAATTTTTGATGTTGTTACACGGTGTAATTGATTCACCAGATATTCCATTAAATGTTTCTAGAAGTTTCTTACAAGCAGATAGTAACGTAAAAAAAATCAACAGTTACATCACTAAAAAAGTAGCGGATAAATTAGCTGAGTTATTTAACAAAGACCGTAAAGCTTACGAAGAAAAATGGAGCAATATTGGTTTATTCGTTAAATACGGAATGATTAGCGAAGAGAAATTCTATGATAAAGGAAAAGATTTTGCTTTATTAACCAATACCAAAGGGGAGAATTTCACTTTCGAAGAATACAAAGAAAAAGTTGCTCCAGTCCAAACGGATAAAAACGGAAACGTAGTTTATTTATACACAACTGATCCTGATAAGCAAGATGGTTTTATCCAATCTGCTGAGAAAAAAGGATACGATGTATTGGTAATGAACACATCAATCGACAATCACTTTGTGAGCAGTTTAGAGCAAAAATTAGAGAAAACACAATTAAAACGTGTTGATGCTAGCGTTGCTAACCAATTGATCGAAAAAGATGAAGTTCTAGAATCTGTTTTAAGCGAAGAGCAATCTACTAGCGTTAAAGCAATTTTCGAAAAAGCGATTGCTAAACCTAATTTTAGTGTAGAAGTTGTTGGTTTAAATCCTGATGATTCTCCAGTAACAGTAACCATGGATGAATTTATGCGCCGCATGAAAGACATGGCTAAAATGGGTGGCGGAATGAGTTTTTATGGAAACATGCCAGATAGCTACAAAGTAGCAATCAACGGAAACCACAAATTGGTAAGCAAAATTTTAGCATCGGCTGATGAAGAAGAGCAAAATAAATTCGCTAAACAAGCAGTTGATTTGGCATTGTTATCTCAAGGCATGTTAACAGGAGCAGAATTAACAGCTTTTGTAAGCAGAAGTGTGGAGTTGATATAACCCCAAATTCCTTAAGCAATTTAGGGAAGATAAAATTTGTTTAACCACATAGATACAAAGAGAACATAGTTTTTAAACAATTGGCTATGTTTTCTATGTGCCTATGTGGTTTATTATTTTTAACATAAAATGAAAAGATTACAATTATTACCCATAGCAATTTTTGCGCTATTCTTTTTCTTAATGAATTGGTACATTTTGGGCGGCTTGCAGGTGGTTGCACCACAAAATTATGTGCCAGCTATCTTTTGGTTTGTAATTATCACAATAACATTTTCGCTCTTATATGCCATACAGGGAATACAAAGCAGAGGAATGGGCATGTTTTTTAAAATTGCAACGCATGTGTTTTTAACGCTATTTGTAAGTGAGGTAATTTTTGCAATCAACTTGTTATTAGAGGATATTTATAGGTTAATAGCAGGTATTTTTCATTTGATTTTTGAAAGTAGTTTTATTATTCCAAACCGCCATCCTTTTTTAATTGAGTTTGGGATCGGATTATTTTTTGCATCTGTGTTGCTATTTGTTTACGGTATGTTAAAAGGTAAATATGCTTACAGGGTAATTAAACACAAATTGTATTTTAAAGATTTGCCAGAAGCATTTGATGGCTTTACCATTACCCAAATTTCTGATGTACATGCCGGCAGTTTTACCAACGCTAAAGCAGTACAAAAAGGAATTGATTTAATTAATAAGCAAGAATCTGATTTATTTGTTTTTACAGGAGATTTGGTAAATAATAAAGCGGAAGAAATTAAACCATGGCTAGCACATTTTTCTCAAATCAAAGCTAAATACGGTCAATTTTCTGTTTTGGGCAATCACGATTATGGCGATTACGTGAAGTGGGAAAATGATTTAATTAAACAAGGAAACCTACAACAACTTAAAAAATACCATGCCGAACTAGGTTTCCGATTATTGCTCGACGAACATGTAGAGCTAAAAAAAGATGGAGAAAAAATAATTTTAGGAGGGATAGAAAATTGGGGTTTAGGGTTTGGTGAAAGAGGTGATTTAAAAAAAGCCTTGCAAGGAACAACTACAGACGAATTTAAAATCCTGCTTTCTCATGATCCATCACATTGGGAGGCACAGGTTAAAAATAATCCATCTAAAATACATTTAAGCTTGGCTGGCCATACACATGGTATGCAATTCGGTATCGAAGCTTTCGGTATCAAATGGAGCCCTGTAAAATTGAGATACAAACATTGGGCTGGAATTAAGCGAGAAAATGATCGGGTTTTAAATGTAAATCGCGGTTTCGGCTTTATTGGTTTTTCTGGTAGAATTGGTATTTGGCCAGAAATTACCGTAATAGAATTAAAGAAAGGATAAAACCATCGTTAAACAGCTGTTATTGCTTGATTGTTATTTAGTTAGCAAATAATAAATGCTATTTTTACAATTATTTTTGCGATGGGTGTAGCGTTTCCTAAAAAATTCTCGTTTGGAGGATTAGAAAGTGTTGACGCACATTGACATAGTGTTTTTTTATATCTTAATTTAATCATGAAAATATCAGTGAATATTAAACCAATAATGTTTGCCTTAGGTTTGGCTATTGGTTTACTTTCATGCAAAAAAGACGGCGCTGCTTTAAGAGATTTATCTGGTCTTAGCATTGTAAACGCTGCTCCAAGTACAGAAAAGTTCGACTTATTTGTAGATAATACTAAAGTAACTACATCAGATTTTACTTTTGGAAGCAAGATAGATTACCTTACGGCTTACTCCGGAACACGGAGGTTTACAGTAACTAACAAAGGCTCTGATGTTGCACTTAAAACAGAGACATATGTTTTAGAACCTCAATATGGTTACACTTTATTTTTATTAGATAGAGTAGAAAAGTTAAAGTTTATGCTCTTGCCAGATAACTTAACTAAACCACCAAAAGGTAAGGGCTCAGTACGTTTTGCGAATTTAAGCCCCGATTCGGATCCATTAACTTTATCCATTGAAGGAAATCCAGCTTTAATTACTAATATATCATTTCAGAATTACTCTAATGCTATATTTATTGATGCAGGAGATAATGTTACTTTCCAGGTAAGAGATCACATCAATGGGAATTTGATAGTAAGCCTATCAAACATTAAAATTGAGGAAGAAAAAATCTATACTATATATGTTAGCGGCTTAAAATCTGCAACAGATGCAACCAAATTAGGCGCTGCTATTTATACACACAAGTAGTTTTTGCCAAAAGCCATTAACTATATGTTGATGGCTTTTTAATTTTTTTTATTGAACCACTTATCATTTATATGATTAAAAAAAATACAAGGAACCTATAATAAGGATGCTCAATTTTGAGGACATTATTGTAGGCTGTCTACATAACGAAAACAAGAGTAAAGAAATGGTTTATAAATCATTCTATGGCTATTTAATTGCCATTGTTTTGCGTTATGTTAATGATAGAAATGATGCTGAAGAATTGGTTAATGATGTATTCATCAAGGTTTTTAAAGCCATTCCTCAGTTTAAGTTTCCTGAAAATAAAGAAGAACACGAAAAGGCATTTAAGGGATGGATTTCTAAAATAGCCTCGCGTACTGCAATAGATTTTTTACGTACTAAAAAAAGCTTAATGTCTATTGATGATATTGTTGAAGAACAAGAACCATTAACAGAAATAAATATAATATCGGCATTAAATGTTAAAGACATTCTTAAACTACTTGATGCCTTGCCGGATACACAAAAAATGATTTTTAACTTATTTGAAGTAGAGGGTTTTTCTCATGATGAGATATCTAAGTTATTAAATATCCCAGAAAGCTCTAGTAGAGTATACTTAACTAGAGCAAAAAACAAATTGAGGGCACTTTACGGAAAAACAATAATTAATTCATATGCAACCAACTGAAGATAAGCAACCAGCTAAAGAAGAGTTAATCGCTCATATCAGGGAAAGTTTAAAAACTCACCAGGAGCCATATAAGTTAGGCGCTTGGGAGAAATTTAATGAGAAACAAGAAAGTAAAAGAACTCCAATTTTTTGGATAAGTAGGTTAGGTGGTGTAGCTGCTGTTCTTGCTTTATGTATTTCATTATTGCTTTTTAACAATAACGATGCGCAAAAATTGGAAGATAAAGTGGTGAAAACTAATCCATCAAATGTTACTCAAGGTGAGACAGCAACTAACGGTGTTGATAAGGAAACAACTGATAAAGAAATTGCGTTAGAAAGCGAAATTGTTGGAGATAAAGCTGTTGTTGTAGCAAGTTCTTTTAAAAATAGTGCTAAAAGATTTAACGAAGAAGCGATTATAAATTCGAATAGCATAGATATAAATGGACAGTCAATAACTAACAATACTCAAGTTGCTACCAATGTAGCTCCAAATAAACAAGTAACTCCAAATGAAACAATTGACAAACCGATAGAACAACAAATTGCTGCAGTAGCTGAACCAAAAACGAAGACAAGTATTGAAGAGTTTCTGGCGAATGAAACCAGAAATGGCGAGAAAAATCCTGAGAAATTTGCAAAAAGTACCAAAAGTAAATGGGCATTAAGTTTAATGGTAGCCCCATCATTTGGTAATTCTAAAGATCTAAATATGGGTTATGGTGTAAGCATGGGCTACAATTTCTCAGATAAACTATCTTTAATTACTGGTATTTCTTATAACCAGATGACTGCAAGTAAAGATTTTCCTACAACGGTTGGCATGTCTTCTATATTGTTGGGTAATAACCGAAGCTTGGCCGAAATTAGTCAGAAAGTATCTGGCTTAGATATTCCTTTAGAACTAAAATATAGTTTTAATAAGAGCATCTACGCCAATGTTGGGGTATCTGCATTTGCAGTTTTAGGACAAAGTAGAAACAATACATTTATACAGGAAGTGGTTATTAAAGGAACTGCAAATAATACTACCTCGTCTACAGGTGGTGCCGCTGGCGCAAGTGGCCCATCAACTAACGATGCTTCTGCATCTAAAGGCCAGTTTGCTAACTCTTACATCGTAAATCAAAAAACGGTAGAAAAAGCAGCCTTGGAAGACCAGAACAGTGTAAATTATTTAGGTTTTTACAATTTTTCGGTAGGTTTTAAAAGAAAGGTTTTAAAAAATCATTTCTTGGCCATAGAGCCATTTGTTAAGTTGCCAATAAGACAAGTTACACAAGATAATTTAAATCTTTTAGGTACGGGAGTAAGGCTAAAGGTTGATTTTTAAAAACAATTGTAATATTTATCAATGTGTTTCATTTCGTTAAAACTAAACATTAAGTTTGTTGGTAGATTTTGGCGAGCAAATTGAAATTCATTCAAAAAATTAGTTTTTTTTTATTCTTATCATTTAGCTTTTTTAATTCGCTAAATTCATCAGCACAAACCAATTGGAAGGTTTCTGGTACAGTAGTAGATTCTACTCGAACTACCATACCTAACTCCAATATTCTTCTGGTAACTGGTAAAGATTCATTACGAACTACTACCGATAAGCAAGGTAATTTTTTATTTAAGGGAATCAAGACCAGCACTTTTTCTATCAACATTACCAATGTAGGTTATTTGCCTTATAAAAGGGAGTTTAATTTAGCTAAGGATAAACAACTTCGGTTAGATACTATAATACTTCAGGTATCTGGTATGATGTTGAAAGAGGTGACCGTGAAGGGCAAAATTAATCCGGTAAGGGTAATGACAGATACCGTGGAGTACAATGCAGCAGCATACCAGGTTTTAGAAGGAGATAAGGTAAGCGATCTTTTGAAGCAGTTACCAGGGGTAGAGGTTGATGACGAGGATAACGCCACAACCCTTGGTAAAGAGATGACCAAACTGAGGGTTAATGGAAAGGATTTTTTTACTAATAATGTAAAAGATTTCATTAGTAAGTTACCAGCAAGTATTGTAGCTAAAATACAAGTAATAGATGATTATGGAGATGATGCCAAGTTTACAGGCATTAAGGTTGGAGAACCCCGTAAGATGTTAAATATTGTAACTAAAGACGATATCAATAAAGGTTATTTTGGAAATATAGGTTTAAACGGAGGAACAAGTAATCAGGTTTCTTTAAATGAGAATTTAAATATTTGGAGAAAGGAAGAGCAAATAGGATCAAACTTAAACCTAAATAGGGCAGATAATGGGGCTGGGCAAAATAAGAATTTGAATGGATCTGTTAACTTGCGTAAATCGTTTGGCGAAAACAATAGCCTAGGTATAAACTATAGCATAAATACAAATTATAATGATAGCGAGAATATCTCTTTTATTGAAACCGTAAATACATTGGGCACTATTTTTAATGAAAACCAAAGTAAGGGGAATAATAGCGGCAGATATCAAAATTTAGGGCTTGATTTCCAAAAAAGTGGGAAGAAAGATTTTATGAATGCTACATTGGGCTTGGGTTACGGGGACAATAACGGTATAAATAGTTCAAGTTCTAAGCAACAAGGCATCATTAAACAAGACCTTATTAATCGAAGTAGTTCTTCTAGTAGTTCTCCAAATATAAATGGCAATTTTAATTGGTCTAGGCGTTTGGCAAAAAAAGGGAGTAATTTGTCTATCAACATCAATTTGCGTGCGGGGCTCAATAAAAATGATCAAAATATAATCAGTAACACGCTGTATTATGATGATTTATCTGGTGCACTAGCTAAAGATTCTTTACTTAATAGGAGGATAAATTCTAATACTAACAATAATAACTTCGGGGCTAGTATTTCTTACAATTATCCTTTAAAAAAAACCAAAGACTCTTTAGTTTCTAGAAGCATTAACAGTACTTATAGCTTTTCTATTGGCAATAACAATAATGATATTCTAACTTACGTAACTGATAGTGTAAATAATATACGTTATGTAGATTCATTGAGTACTCAATATTCATCAATCTTTTTCTCCCAGAATGTAGGATCGAGCTATAATTACAACAGCAAAAAAATTAGCTATGTAATTGGTGCCACCATTAGGCCCAATACACTAATAGGTAATTATGAGAATTTAAATGTTAAGATAAAGAACACGAACATCAATTACGCTCCAAATTTTAATTTCAACTATAAATTGAAGCCAACACGTACATTATCTATGCGCTACAATGGAAATAGCAGTAGCCCAAGTCCGAACCAGTTACAACCAGTTCGTAACACACAAAACCTGCAAAATGTAATTGTCGGTAATCCGAATTTAAAACCATCATTTAACCATAGTCTTAGTATAAATTATAATACAAATGATGTAAAGAGCGGAAGGTCTCTGCAATTGTCTATTGGTACTTCAACCACTCAAAATCAAATTGTGAGCAACGTGGTGCTGTTGCGTGATACTTTAAATGGTTTAAAACAAGAAACCAGATACGAGAATGCAAATGGCGCCTATAATATCAACGCTAATTACTTTTACAATATTCCATTAGTGAAGAATAAGTTTACTATATCTGCTAGAGGAAACGCAAGTTATGGTAACAATATTGTATTTACTGATAATATCAAATCGATGAATAGAGCCATCAATCTATCCCAAACCTTTTCATCAAATTTAATTTTTAAAAAAGGGTCTGTTACAAGCGGTTTTACATACGGTCTTAACAGCAATAATTATAGCCTTATTAAAGGGAATTCTAGAGATGTACAAACTTTTTCATTTAATTTAAGCGTTAGGGCAACTGTTTTAAAAACGTATAAAGTTTCAACAAACCTATCGAAGAGAATAAATACAGGTTATACCTTGGCTAATACTAATCCGTTTTTAATTGGTGCAACGCTGAATAAAACGTTTTTAAAAAGCAAAACAATTATGGCCAGCTTATCTGTTGTAGATTTGTTAAACCAAGGGAATAATTTATCGAGATACGTAACTGGAAATACAACTGTTGATAGCAGGAGCAACCAAATTACCCGTTATTTTATGCTAGGTATAAGCTATAATTTACAGAAATTTGGTGGGGGTAATGGCAATGTAGTTACCTACAATTAAAATGGAACTGAAAAAGATGTTTACTAAAAAGAATATTACAAATGGACTATTTATTGCCATGTTATTGGTGGTTTTGCTAGTACCAACAGTAAAAGCATTGGTAATGCAAGGTTTAATGGAAATAGGGCTTTTTAAGCCTTCTACAAAGCATGAAAAGATAGAGATAGTCCAAGATCTATCGACTATAAAGTTTAAGGATGCCAGAGGTAGTGTATTAAGTTTAGCAGATTTAAAGGGGAAAGTTGTGTTTATTAATTTTTGGGCCACTTGGTGCCCTCCCTGTTTAGCAGAAATGCCATCCATAAATAAATTATACCAACAGTTTGAAAAAGATGCTGAAGTTGTTTTTATTATGGTAGATGCAGATAGCAATTTTAGCAAAGCACAAGCCTATATGGATAGGAAAAAATATAAATTGCCAGTATATGCTGTTGCAAGTACCATACCTGAAATTATGTTTAGAGGATCTTTACCTACTACTATTGTCTTTGATAAAAAAGGAAGGATATCTTATAACGATGAAGGAGCAGCAAACTATTCGAACCCGAAGTTTATTGCATTTATTAAACAGTTAAAAGAGTTGCAATATTGAAGTGACAAGTAATTTTGGTTAACTTTGCAACTTTAAAAGATATAATATGGAGCCTTTTGACATTACAGTTGGGAAAGTAGATTACGCAGTTTTTCCAGAGGGAGAAGATACTTATACCATTTTTAAAGATGGAAAGGAATACGTACAGATACAAAAAGATACCGCATCAATTTGGTTAAGGTTAGATTACAAAACTGAAATGCCCATCTTCGAAGAAAATGAAGAAGTTAATGCTATCGGACAACAAATTGAAGCATATAAAGAAACTCCTCAAGAAGATGAGGAGGATGAAGAAGAATAATTAGCTTAGAGTCTATTATGGTCGCTCAAAAGTATAACGTTGTGATGTACTTTCTATAGCCACTACCAATTTTTTATCGCTTAACTCTAAAATTTCCATTAGATTTCCATCAATAATTTTGATTTTCTTTCCACTATCGCTAAAAGTCCAGTTTCCATAATCAATAATTTGTGCATTTGCAGTAAGCTTCGTTGGTCCCTCATCAATAACATATTCTCCAGTGCCATAAAATATCAATAAATCATCGGCAGATGTAGGCAGACGTGTTCCTGTAACATCAACCCATGTACCTGTTGCCGAATTTTGTTCAACCTTAGCGGTTCTCCACCCACCAGCTGTTAATAAGGTCATTTTCTCTCTTCTTAAATTATCTTCCTTTTTACAAGAAGAAATAAAGATAATCAATGCAAGAGCAAATAATTTAAGCGTTAGTTTCATTTTTCTGTTTTTGTAATGCTAAAATAGGGTAATGAAGTACAATCTCCAAAGATCCCATCAAATAGAATTATAATCATTTGGTTTATTACTATGAATACGAGTTGTTAACCCAAAACGCTACATCATTTAAGAATAATTTGATAAACGTTATCCTGCCCAGTTTTCCCGATCCAAACTTCGGTAATGAATAGCCTCTGCCAAATGCTCTGGTTCTATATTTTCACTTTCGGCCAAATCTGCAATAGTTCTGGCAACTTTTAAAATCCGATCGTATGCACGAGCAGATAGACCAAGTTTTTCCATAGCTCTTTTAATCAAAACCTGCCCAGTTTCATCAATTTCACAAATCTGCCTCACCATATTGGGGCTCATTTGCGCATTGAAATGTAAAGCGTCGTTGGTTTCAAAACGTTTATCCTGTACGGCTCTTGCCTTCATTACTCGCTCTCTAATTAGGCTGCTTTTTTCTGCCTCACGTGATGAAGAAAGCTCTGTAAAGTTAACGGGTGTTACTTCTACATGTAAATCAATCCTGTCTAATAATGGTCCAGATATTTTGCTTAAGTATTTTTGCACTATACCAGGTCCACATAAACATTCTTTTTCTGGGTGGTTAAAAAAGCCACATGGACAGGGGTTCATTGATGCGATTAGCATAAAGCTTGATGGATATTCTACTGAAAATCGAGCCCTCGAGATGCTCACCTTTCTATCTTCTAACGGCTGTCTCATTACTTCTAAAACAGTTCTCTTAAATTCAGGTAGCTCATCTAAAAACAAAACTCCATTGTGGGCTAAAGATATTTCTCCTGGCTGTGGGTTCATGCCGCCTCCAACTAAGGCTACATCAGAAATGGTATGGTGGGGAGAGCGAAAGGGTCTTTCTGTCATTAACGCATTGGCCGTAGGTAATTTGCCAGATACAGAATATATTTTTGTGCTTTCTAAAGCTTCTTGTAAGTTTAATGGAGGTAAAATGGTTGGTAATCGTTTAGCCAACATCGTTTTCCCAGCCCCGGGTGGCCCAATAAGAATTACATTGTGGCCGCCAGCTGCGGCAATTTCTAATGCTCTCTTGATATTTTCCTGTCCTTTTACATCAGAAAAATCTTGCTCATAGTTATTAATTTGTTTTTCAAACTCTGCTATGGTATCAACTATTACAGGCTGTGGTTTTTGTGCCGATTTAAAGAAGGCAATTACTTCTGAAAGGGTCTCCATGCCATAAACATTAATGTCGTTTACAATACCCGCTTCCCTTGAATTTACTTTAGGCAAAATAAAACCCTTAAAACCGGAGTTTCTGGCTTGAATTGAAATAGGCAATGCCCCTTTGATACTTTGTAAACCGCCATCTAAGGAGAGTTCGCCCATGATGAAATAATCTTGTAGCTCTTCGGAGTCTATTTGTCCAGATGCTGCTAAAATTCCAATGGCTATGGGCAAATCATAAGCCGAGCCTTCTTTTCTAATATCAGCGGGTGCAAGGTTTACCACTATTTTTTGCCTCGGCATTCTACAGCCAACGGCGTTTAAGGCACTCTCTACTCTTTGCAAACTTTCCTTTACGGCATTGTCTGGCAAGCCTACCATAAAGTATTTGGGATTTCCGCCACTAATGTTTACTTCAATTGTGATGGTTAAAGCATCAACGCCATAAACAGCACTTCCATAGGTTTTTACAAGCATATGTTTAAATGTATGCAAAGCAAAATGGATTTGCTGATTTGTTTTTTAAAATGAAACTATAGGCTAATTTTGTTAATCGATACCATTAGTTTTTTCCTTTTTAGAAAGATCTGGCGGAGGCAATTAAATATCATCTGAATTATCGGGCAGTTTTTCATACTCACCAGCTAATGCATATCTGCCAAAAATCACTAATCCAATTGCTATAGGGATAAAGATTAACAGGATAATTCCCCATTGTAAAGCAGTATTTGTGGTATCAATTCCTGCTTTGGCAATACTAATTTTATCCCAAGCTTGCCAAGCCATAAAAATCATTGAAAGCGGACCTAGTGCAATCCAAATAACCCCTAAATATTTTTTTAATGCGTTCATTTTATTTTTATTAGTTGTTAAATCAATTAATCGTTAACGTTTTCATCTTTCTTGTTTGATAAATAAACTGCGCCGATAACAAAACTCAGTGCTGCTATCCCGATAGGATACCATAAACCTGAAAGTGGCGTAGAGCCTGCAAAACTTGCAATTAACGTGGCTACAAATGGCACCAAACCACCGAATACGCCATTACCTACGTGGTAAGGTAACGACATAGAAGTATATCTAATTTTGGTTGGAAATAGCTCTACCAAAAATGCTGCAATTGGCCCGTAAACCATAGTTACCAATAAAATTTGGAAGAAAACTAATCCTACGAAAAGCCAAAATGTAGATTGATTTAAAGTTTTGTCTTTATAGATATCAACTGATTTTCCATTTAATTTGGTTGGATCTGCAAATACAGTATCAATACTTACTTTGTTGAAAGAAGTACCATCTTCAAATGTGTGTTTAACAGAAGTTGTGAATAAACTATCTACATTGTTGGCTAATGCGTGTTTAACTAATATTGGTTTGCCAACTTCTTTTAAAGGAGAATTAACCAAGGTTTTAATATCACTTTTATCTAAAAATGTTTGATAGATTGGTCTGTAAAAGATTATACCTAAAAGCATACCCGTTAGCATAATCCATTTTCTGCCAACTTTATCGCTCCATGAGCCAAAAATCACAAAAAATGGCGTTGCAAATGCAATTCCCCACAGTAAAATATACCTCGAGTCATTAAAATCTATTTTACAGGTATTTTCTATAAATGATTGTGCATAAAACTGACCGGTATACCAAATTACACCCTGACCCATTGTTGCGCCAAATAGAGCCAACAATACCATTTTAAAATTGCCTTTTTTGTTAAAGCTTTCAGCAAGGGGGTTTTTAGAAATATTTCCCTCTGTTTTTAGCTTAGTAAACATTGGCGATTCGTGCATCTTTAAACGGATGTAAATTGAAACACCAACCAATAAAATTGATAATAAAAATGGAATTCTCCAGCCCCAATCTGCAAAAGCTTCGGCTCCAATAATATTTTTTGAAAGTACAATAATGCCTAACGAAAGGAACAAGCCCAATGTTGCTGTGGTCTGGATCCAACTGGTGAAAAAACCTCTTTTCCCTTTTGGGGCATGTTCTGCCACATAAGTTGCAGCACCCCCATATTCGCCACCTAAAGCTAAACCTTGTACTAATCTTAAAATTAAAACTAGGATTGGAGCGGCATAACCAATTGTTTCATAAGATGGAATTAAACCAATTAGAAACGTAGAGCCCCCCATTAAAACCAGTGTTAATAAGAAAGTATATTTTCTGCCAATTAAATCTCCTAACCTACCAAAAACTAAAGCACCAAATGGGCGAACAATAAATCCGGCAGCAAAAATGGCTAAGGTATTAATAAGAGCCGAAGCACCAGCATCTGCTGGGAAAAGTTGTGAACCAATAATGGTAGCTAAACTGCCGAAGATGTAAAAATCATACCATTCGATTAGCGTACCGAGAGAGGATGCGCCTATTACTTTAAAGATGCTGTTCTGTTTATTTGGTTCGTTCATAATTCTTAAAACTAATGGTTTAAAAATTAAATTACAAGTTATTACATCTATAAAGATTTTTAGGAGAGGTGATTACAATTTCCATCCTTTCAGAAACCTTCTTTACATAACAGTGAATATTTTCTTTTTAGGAAAAACAAAGCATGTATTACATAGGAACCGAAAGTCCTGTCATCCGCCTTAGTCGCTTCGTAAACTAGGCTTTGTGTTCGCTGCTCCTATCAGGTTAATTAGCAGAAAAAAATGCTTAATCAACAATCATATAAACAAGATAATATTGGTTTGTTAAAATTGAAAATCGAGCTTTGACAAATTACTTCCAAGAGGTTTAGAAAAATTATAAAACTAAGTTGTCCATTACCTTTTACTTAATGGATGCTGCAAATAAAGTATCACCAATGATAAGAGTAGAAAAGGAAGTTCAATGGCAGCTCCTTTTAAATCTTTATGATTTAATTCTAAAGCAATTATAAAAAGAATACCAGCTGCCGTAATAAAATTGCCGTAAACAAAGGTTTGCGGAAACAAGACTAAGATTGCTCCAATGATGGTGAAACCTCCCAAAGCCATCATGGTATTTTTGCCTACATCGAACTTGGCAAAAAAATTAACCATTTCTGGCTTGCCACTTACCATAGCATAACCTTGTTTTAAGCCCATGTAAAGAGCAAATAGAATTAGAACTGAGTTTAAAATTTTTAGTGAAAGCGCCATATTTAAATAAATTAAGTTTAGGTTATTTCACAATAGGGGAATTGATATTCTAATCTAGTAATAATTTATCAAAAAAATTAGATCGATCATCGTAGCTCTAGCTATTTTTTAAAAAATTGATGGCTAAAGTTTTACTGCTCATCTCTAAAATAAACTTTGTAATAGTTCATCGAGCGGTCATCATCAAAGCCTTTTTCTATTAAATCTTTATTACCATGAATATAGATATGAAAGTTCTTATCTAATTTTAAGATGTTTTTATAGGCTTTTGCCTGTTTTTTAACCGCAGCATCAGAAATATCGAAATGATCAGCTATTGGACTATCAAATTCTTCTTCGTAGTTTTTCTTGTAGCTTTTAAAAGATTCTATGCCTTCTTTATTGGCAATAACTTCGTTTGCAAATTCATCAATATCAAAGGTTTCTTTTTCCTTAAAATATTTCATCGATTTATTTAACAGGTCGATTTTATCGGTTCTGGAAATTTCAAAATCCTCGTCTAATTTTTCGGTAACGAAACTTTTGTAAACGCCTAACACATTTTGCGTTTGACTATAATTATCGTTTCTTACCTTAAGTTTTAGAAACTCATCTTTCCAATAAACAGCTTCCGCACTGCGATTAGTTTGATCGATAACGGCAACTTTATAACCTTCTGCAGCATCGGTATTAAAAATCAAACAGCCTTTATCTAGTTTGTTGATATTGATGGCTTCTTGCTCGTATTTAAGGCCAAAGCCACCTTGTTCTGGGTAAACTGTTAAATAACTTTCTTTAGTTTCTGATTTAAAAATGCCTATCGCATCATGCAAATCGCCCTCAATTTGCACGTTCTCAAAATAAGCTACATAAAGTTCTCCAGATTTTATTTTTGGATGATTAGAAATCTCAAAAAGATAAGTAGCCAGCTTTTTAGTGTTATCATGAAATACGCCGCCATCGGCAAAAATCCCTGCAGCAAAATGATAAACCTCATTTAAATTAAGATCATTATTTGGATGCATGAAACGATAAATTTCATTTACTTTTTCGTAAGGCGATAAAAAATATTGCAGCAGCAATTGTTTTAACATTTCATCTTCCAAATGCATAGATTGATCAGATAGCACATAAAATTCATCTTGAAGTTTATTGCCAATGCGATGGATTGAAAGTTCTGAAAGTGTTGCTTGAGAAAAAGTAATCATATTTTAAAAATCTGATCACAAAGAAACGAAGATTTTATGGAACAGCGTAAAAAGAAAAGCTATTAAAAAGCTTCATTCACCAATTCCTTATTTAATATTGTTCCAGCAAAATTTCCTTCTGCAACTGCATTAGCCACCGATCTCATCATAGTGGTGCAGTCGCCAGCTGCATAAACACCAGCTACATTAGTTTGCTTAAATGCATTTACGGCAACATAACCTTGTTCTGTAAGCTCAATACTTAAATCGTTTATAACTTTGGTGTTGTGCTCCATGCCAACTCTTGCATAAATTGCATCTAGTTCATGGGTACTTCCATCTTTAAATTTGAGGTGTTTTACCATTCCGTTTTCATGGATAATTTCCTCAATTTCCTTCTCCACAATGTTGATGTTTTTGGCTAATAATTTAGTTTGATCATCAATGTTAATATCAACTATTCCATTTGTAAAAAGGGTTAAATCCTTTGTCCAATTGCTGATTAGTTTTGTAAACTCAAAGCCAATTTCTCCATTGGCAATTATGCCAGTAGTTTTGCCATTAACTTCGTAACCATGGCAATAAGGGCAATGTAAAACGGAAATTCCCCAGCATGCTGCAAATCCTTTTATGGAAGGGAAAATATCTTTAACTCCAGCTGCAATAATTAATTTTTTAGCATTTAAGACTTGTTGATCTGCTGTTGTGATTGTATAACCATATCCAGTTTTTGTGGCGCTTTCTGCAAGTCCATCTAAAAACTTTATGGTTGGATAGGCGAGAACCTGTGCTTTTGAAATTGTTGCCAAGTTTGCGGGAGTTTCTCCATCTCGGGTTAGGAAGTTATGCGAATGTGGTGTTTGCTGGTTGCATGGTTTACCACTGTCTATAATTAAAACATTTTTTAAAGAACGACCTAAAGCCATGGCTGCTGATAGACCTGCATAACTGCCGCCGATAATAATTACATCGAATAATTCTTCCTTTTGCATGAGATTGATTTTTTTTGTAAAAGTAGAGATTATTTATTAAATGCAATGTTGTTGCAATAAATAATTTGTCAATAAAAATACAAGTTTTAATGATGCCATTTTCTAGCTGATGTGAGCAGATTTATGACTTAGAAAAGAGCGATTAAAATGTATGGGGAATTTGCAGGAAACTGTTTTTCAAAAAGAACTTCAGTATTTTGTGCTATAAACCTTATTGAAGTGGAAATGCTTTTTAAGCCGAAGGCAAAAGTATTGAAACGAAAAGAAGGGCTGCCGTTACCGACGCCCTTCTGACATTATTTTTCAAATCTTTTTATTTTTCCGTTTCTTCTTTTGGTACGTTACGAAGTTTAACTGGTTTTCTAGAATTCTTTTTCATTTTAAGGTTTAACATTTCTACCAATACTGAGAATGCCATGGCGAAATAGACATAACCTTTGGGGATGTGCTGATCTAAACCTTCAGCTAAAAGTGATACACCTATTAACAATAAAAATGATAATGCTAACATTTTAACTGTTGGATGTTTATTTACAAAATTGCTAATGGCACTTGCCGAAAACATCATAACAATTACGGCAATAATTACAGCTGCAATCATAATTTCGATGTGTTCTGCCATACCAACCGCTGTAATTACAGAGTCTAAAGAGAAGACGATATCTAATATTAAAATTTGCACAATGGTGCCTGCAAATGAATGCACTTTGCCTTTAACACCGTCTTCTTCATCGCCTTCTAATTTGTTGTGTATTTCGTGGGTACTTTTGTAGATCAAAAACAAACCTCCAACCAATAAAATCATATCTCTACCAGAGATGGCCAATTTATCTAACCATTCTTTACTGGTTACGCCAATCCAATCGCCGATGTTAAACCAGGTGGCCGTTAAACCCATTACCCAGCTTAAAGATAACAATAACAAAACACGGGTTATCATGGCTAAACCCAAGCCTAATTGGCGGGCTTTTTTCTGTTGGTTTTGCGGTAATTTTCCTGATAAAATGGAGATGAAAACAATGTTATCAATACCTAAAACTATTTCTAAAACAGTTAGGGTTAAAAGAGAGATCCAGGCTTCTGGAGTGGCTAAAAAATCCATAGTTAATATTAAGAAGGCGAATATAAAAAAAGCCTGTTAAATTAATGAACAGGCTTAATGTATAATTGTTTGGCAAAGTAAAAAAATAAGCTATTGGGTTTTAAAGCTTACAGGAAGCTCTACCAAAGGATAACCATCAGTTGACCTAAAGCCGCGACCTGTGATTATAAAATTGTAGGTTTGATTGGGTTTTAATTCGATCAGAAACTTAATGCTTTTTCCATCTTCGGCGAAGCCCAGAGATTTTTTAATCGGGAAATTTGCTTCGCCACCCTCGCCTAAGTTTATGGAGAACCTGTTTTTTTCCATAGGTTTAGAGAAGTAGATTGTCATTTCGGTTAGTGAAGCACTTACATTTTTATCGCCATTCCCAAAAGCACTTAAATGGGTTACTGTTGGCTTTTTACTTTCGTAGCTTTTTAGCAGTTCGGCCTTGTTAAATCCTTCTTTGAAATAGCCTGTTTTTATTAGAAATTTTTCGATAGTTTCATCATTGGCGTAATCTAACTCGATCATCTCTTTTATTGCCGATTTTTTGTCTTTAGCTTGCTGATAATAGGTTTTACAAATAGCATAGCCCATGTAATAACCTAAATCGGCCACACCAAAATTGTTTGATGCACCATTGTATAGCCAGTTACCATAGCTATCTAAAAACATCTCTTCTTTAAATTTTTCTTTAAGCGTTAATTCGTTCTGTTTTCCGTAGGGCATATAAGGCATTGCTGGTACCTTACCTGTAATTAATTCGGCCACAAAATCTGCCGTTCCTTCTAAAATAGTTTGGGTTAAAAGTGTATTGCCTCTGCCCTTTTGCTGGGTGTGCACAAACTCATGCATATTTAGGAGTACTACATCTTTAAAAGGATAAGTACCAAAATAGGTTTTTAACCAATTTTGTGTGTTTGTTGGCAATTCAGAAATATCAACTTCAGGATCGCCTGTTGCCAGCTCTGCTCCGATTAAAACTTTATCATCTTGTGTGGTACCACCAGAGCGCATTGCGCCAATGGTAAAGTAAATATTTGCAGGTTTAAATGCCGGATAAAGTTTTTTAAATTTCGCGATATATGGATCTAATTCTTTGTTAACCGCCTTAATCTTTAAGGTTTTCGGTCTGATGGATGCCCAATATTTTGGATAGCTTCTTATACAAGCTAACCAAGCTTCGGTAGTGTAACCTTTAGCTTCCATGAAAGCTTTTAGGCCTGGTGTGCCTTTATCAACATACAAGCGTTGTAATATATTAAATTGTGTTAAGCTGTCTGTTGTGGTTTGCAAACTATCAAAGGCAACCCAAAAGTTATCTATATCTGTGTAAACGATGGTTTGTTGTTTGGTTTGTGCTTTGCTGTTTGTGATCAGCACAAAGTTGATGAGAGTTAAAATGATGACATTTACGATTGACTTCATAATTTAAAAGGAAAAACCCATCGACTTTCATCAATGGGCTAAGTTTATGTTTGTTTGGTTTTATTTATTTAAAAGTAACTGAATTATATTGAATCTTAACATTAACTCTTGCGCTTCCGCCTTTGCCAATTTGCCCGCTGTAGTTTTTGCTAGAGCTGTAATTTCTATCATCGCCACCTTCTCTTTTTGCTGTAACATTAGAAGAATAATTGAAACTTGCATATTGTGTTCTTACCTCAAAATCTGCATTATAATTAGCTGCAAAGCCTAAATTTATAGTTGAGTATTGAGCATCTACATCTACATCTTTCCCAACTCCCACTTCATCAATAATAACTTTTCCGTATTGTGCTTTTGCAGTTAAATTTCCATTGAGATTTCCAATTTTAATTGGAGCATATTGGGTATTAACATTCATTGTTCCGCTAACGTTTCCAATTGTTGTACCACCACCATATTGATGTTTAATAGTTGCATTACCTTTTACACTATTAACGTTGGCAGCAGTATACTGAGCATTTAGGTCTAAGTTGCCAACATTACCTATGGTAATACCGCCACCATATTGATGCTTAACGGTTGCTCCCCCCATATCCTTAACACTACCTTTGCCGTACTGTATCGAGATGTAATTATTGGCATTTGATAAGTTACCTGCAGTTAAATTTCCGTATTGTACTCTTATAGAAGTTGGCCCTTCAAAGTCGTCCATTATAATATTGCCATATTGTTGCGATGCTGTTAAGGCGCTTGAAGCTGGCATGTATACAATGTAATGTGTTTTAACTTCTCTTCTCCAAATTGTTTTGCCATTTTTAACATTGCTGCCCCAGTTGCCATTTCGCTCGCCCATGGTTGTTTTATACGTTACTAAATCTCCGGTTTTAGTAGCTGTAATTACAACATCATCTAATAGTTTTTGGGCTTCATCGTCAGTTTTTGCATAGGCTTTAATATCTGCATCTACCTTTATTTCATTTTTACTCCATATTTTAATGGTAATGGAACCGAATTGGTTATTTAGATTAATCTTATCGCTGCGGTCTACAGTAAAAGATTTACTAAAGGTTTTGGAGCGCATTGGGCCATCATCCTTAAAATCTTGATTGCCACCATTACTACTGCTGTACCTAACATTAGTACCATTTTTTACATCATTAACCGTATAGGCATATGATACATTTTTTGTGTCGTTTGTATTACTATTAACCGTAACACTTGGTTGTTGTGCGTTTACTTGAGCAGCGAGCAATAGCAAACTCGACAAGCTTAAAACTAAATTCTTCATATTGAACTCTCCTTTTTATATTGATTGACTTGGTTTATAATCATCAATTGCTGTTGTAGAACTTGCAATTGCATTTCGCGGTTTTTAACCATTGCCTTAACCACAAATAATTGGTTTGGCGTTTTTTGTAGTTCGGCTTTCAGTTTATCATATTCCGCATCTAAGTTTTTTAAGTCTGATGTAAACTGCTGGTATAACTCTGGGTTATCCTTGCCATAAATGGCCAAGCTATCTAACTTCTCCTCAATTTCGTTTACAAAACGCACTTCTTTTTGTCCAAACTCCGGACTTACCTGTGCTATTTCTATAGTTGAGTTATGTTGTTTTTTATAATTGTAAGTAAAATAAACACCTACACTAATCACCAACATTGCAGCAATACTCATCCATTGATATAACTTAATCGACTTTTTTGGCTCTTGTTTTTTATCTAGCTCTGCCTCAATTTTTGCCCATAATTTATCTGATGGACCTTTTACTTCAAATTCTTTTTTGTTGTCTTTTACAAACCCTTCTAATTTATTGCTCATCTTGCTACTCCTTTCGTTTCTAATAAACTATTCAACTTTCTTTTTGCCCGCATATATTGCGAACGTGATGTATTTTCTGTTATTTTTAATATATGCGCTATCTCTTCGTGGTCATAACCTTCAAATAAATAAAGGGTTAATACTACCCTATAACCATCTGGTAACTCATTCATTGCGGCTTTAATGGCTTCAACTTTTAGCACCGTTTCACTTTCGTCGTAATTTGGTTCGTCGGCAACTTCTACTTCATCTAAACTTATCAAGTCTAGCTTTCTTTTGCGCAGGTAATTAATTGCCCTGTTAATTACAATCTGTTTCAGCCAAAGCCCGAAGGTGGTTTCCTGTCTAAAATCCTTAATTCGGTTAAAAGCATCTAAAAAAGCTTCTTGTAAAACATCTTCGGCTTCTGCATCGTCATTTACAATGCGCAACGCCACATTGTACATCGCACTAGCATACAATTTGTACAATTCAAATTGTGCTTTGCGACTACCGGTTCGGCATTCGTTTACCAGCTCTACGTGTTTATCTATGTATACAGTTTCCAAATTCTAAAGCGTTCTGATTAAAAGACATTGTAAATTTTAAAACGTTGCATCAAGGTAGAAAAAAAGTTTAGGTAGAAGGTAGAGGGTTGAAAGGTTCAGGGTTTATGAGAGTAAAAAAGGTTTTGAAAAGCAATTGCAGCAGCTATTTTTAAGGTTAGCCCCGCTGTTCCTACAAGCCCCGATGAAAAATCGGGGGCTTTTCGTACCATCGGGTTTAGAATCGAAAGGCTTGTACAAAGAATTAGGAGCCAAGAAAAAAGCATGGATTCCTGTCTCAATTCGCAATACTCATATCTCCTATCTAAACTTTAAAACTAAATCGGTATTTTTGCGGCTCAAAATTTAATTTAAAGATGTTAAGAACAACAACTTGCGGTGCTTTAACACTGCAAAATTTAGGCGAAAATGTAACACTCTGCGGTTGGATGCAGAATTCTAGAGATTTAGGCGGAATGACTTTTATAGACATTCGCGATCGTTATGGCATTACGCAATTGGTTTTTAACATGAATGATAATGCAGATTTGTGCGAAGGCGCTCGTAAGCTGGGTCGTGAATTTGTAATTCAAATAAGTGGAACCGTTGTAGAACGTTCGAATAAAAATTTAGAAATCCCAACTGGCGAAGTAGAGATTAAAGTTACTGCATTAGAAATCTTAAACTCAGCTAAACTTCCTCCGTTTTTAATTGAAGATAAAACAGATGGCGGCGACGATTTGAGAATGAAATATCGTTACCTAGATTTACGTCGTAACCCGATTAGAAATAACATGATTTTACGCCATAGAATGGCTCAATCTGTTCGTCGTTATTTAGATGCTTTAGATTTTATTGAAGTTGAAACTCCAGTTTTAATTAAATCTACACCAGAAGGTGCAAGAGATTTTGTGGTGCCAAGCCGTATGAATGGTGGCGAGTTTTATGCATTGCCACAATCGCCACAAACATTTAAGCAGTTGTTAATGGTTTCTGGTTTCGACCGCTATTTTCAGATTGTAAAATGTTTTAGAGATGAAGATTTACGTGCAGATAGACAACCAGAATTTACGCAGATTGACTGTGAAATGTCTTTCATTGAACAAGAAGATATTTTAAACACTTTTGAAGGTTTAATCAGAACTTTATTTAAAGAAGTTCGCAATTACGATTTACCAGAAGTGCCTCGTATGCAATATGCAGATGCAATGCGTTTTTATGGTTCTGACAAACCAGATACCCGTTTTGATATGAAATTTATCGAAATGAACGACATTGTGAAAGGAAAGGATTTCCCAGTTTTCGACAATGCAGAATTAGTTATTGCCATCAACGCTAAAGGTTGTGCACATTATACCCGTAAACAATTAGATGAGTTAACAGACTTTATTAAACGCCCGCAAATTGGTGCTACAGGTTTAATTTATTTAAGACATAATGAAGATGGTTCATTAAAATCATCAGTAGATAAATTCTATAACGAAGAAGAATTAGCAAAATGGTCGGCGGCTTGCCAGACCCAACCAGGCGATTTAGTCTTGGTAATGGCTGGCGGAACGGATAAAGTTCGCAAGCAATTGAGTGAATTGCGTTTAGAAATGGGGTCTCGTTTAGGTTTACGTGATAAAGATAAGTTTGCTGCGCTTTGGGTTTTAGATTTCCCTCTTTTAGAATGGGATGAAGAAACTGAGCGTTACCACGCCATGCACCATCCATTTACTTCTCCAAAACCAGAAGATATTGCTTTATTAGATACAGATCCTAAAAACGTTCGTGCTAATGCTTATGATATGGTAGTTAACGGAACTGAAATTGGTGGTGGTTCTATTCGTATTCACGACAGGGCATTACAATCGTTAATGTTCAAACATTTAGGTTTTAGTCCAGAAGAGGCTCAAAAACAGTTTGGGTTTTTATTAGATGCTTTTGAGTTTGGTGCACCTCCACATGGTGGTATCGCTTTCGGATTTGATAGGTTATGTTCAATTTTTGCAGGTTTAGATTCAATTCGTGATGTAATCGCGTTCCCTAAAAACAATTCAGGCAGAGATGTGATGATTGATAGCCCAAGTACAATTGATGATAAACAATTGAAAGAGTTAAAGATTAAAACGGATTTATAGATATATATATCAATGGTTCATTGGCATCATTAGGCTAAATGCACAAAAAAGGTCTTGACAAATTGTCAAGACCTTTTTTTTATGATAGATTGATAGGAGTTTAATTTACTAAGAACAATGCATTTGTAAATAGCTGTTTTCCATTCTCCCAAAATGAGCGGAATAGTACATCCGTGGCCAAATAAACAATGCTACCTCTACCAGATTGTTGTACACCATATAACAAACCGGTTTCTAGTTTCTTTTTAACCTTGCTTCCAGCAACACCAGCCATGTAGCTGTTTGGTTTCAAAGTTCCTACATTCCATCCATTTTCTAAAGGTTCATAAATTCTCTCGTCGGTTTTAAGTGTATAATAATACTTTCCTAAACCTAAAGCTAAAGGGTGACTTTGATCGATATTTACTTTGTAGATAGCGCCAGGTATAGAGTTCTGCAGATCGTCTTTATCTTTTTCTGCATATTTGCGTTCGTTGGTTTCTTTCTCGTCTTTTTTAGGATATTCTTTCTTTTTAATATCGAAAGGTCTTTTGCCTACTAAAGAAGTAATGGCATCTTCCATTAAAATCAGTTTACCTCCGGCGCTAATCCAACCACTTAATTGTTCACCTAATTTGTCGCTATAAGAACCATCTGGGAGTATCAATACATTAATTTTATTGATATCTAGATAGGCCGCACTTTGTGTACTGATCATTGTAATTGGGTAGTTTAGCTCTTGCTCAAAAAAGTGCCAAATTTCGCCAACTCCTTGTGATGAAACTTCCTGACCAGTAACTACAGCAATTTTTGGAGCTGTTAATAATCTGTAAACAGAAGAACCAAAATCTTTACCTTTTTCTACATATCCACTAGATATCGGATAAAATGAAATATTATAATCATTTGCAACATTAGCTAGTAATTTAGAGATGTCTTTATTTATCTTTTCATTTTCAGTGCGATAGATTAAAAGAGAGCCTGCTCTATAAACTTTACCACCTATGGTAAAACCTTCTTCAGCGATACGTATTTTCACTTTGTGCTGCTGTAGTTTTACTAAAGTCTTGGCATCATCAACTGCATTCCATGGCATTACCCAAGCATAAGGTTTGGCAACCGCTGGGGTGCTTTCTTTTTTCTCTTCAATAAAAGTAAAACTTCCTGTAATGGCTTCTTTAACCGCATAGGCATTTAGGCCATAGGCATACGGTAAAGCCCAAGCCGTAATATCGTAAGTATTAGAATCTGTAACTACAGTTTGTGGTTCAAAAAGCACATTTGCCAATACAGATCGTGGTTGTTGCAGGTTAACAATTAAATCATTTCGCTCTGCTTTAAAACTTTCTTGTTTCTGGGTTTCGTAATTATAGCCAGTTAAAGTTCTGTCAGATCCAAATGCAAAAGCGATGTGGTTTTTCTTCAATAAATCTGCCATTTTGCGCAAACGTTCAATGTTTTGTGCTTTTACAATGTAGGATTTATATAGTCCGGGAGGATTTGTAGTGCTCTGTTCAAAATATTTTTTATACTCGGTTATCAACTTTTCTGCATTATTAGATACAGTTTCTAATGTTGCCATCGAAGTAGTAAAATGATGCTCAATTCTGTCTTTTAGGGTTAGTGTATCTCCATCAGCAGTAACAACAGCTAAACCAGCTCTAATTCCACCTTGTTCATAGGTCATACCAATGGCTCCGTTGTACAAAGGATAGGTATCACCATAAGATGGGTATAAAAGATCGAAGCGCTCTTTTGTGAAATATTGCCAGCCATTTTCGTCGAAATATTTGGCGTTGTTTTTACCAACAATAACTTGAAATTCTCTTTGCCAAGTAGTAATGTCTTGGTGAACAGGTTCTGCAGCAGGTGCAAAATAATAGGGCTCATTGTAACTTTGTTCATGAAAATCAACGTGAACCTGTGGCATCCATTTATGGTAAGCCGCTAGTCTTTGTTGTGTTTCTATTTGTGTTTGCCAAGCCCAATCTCGGTTTAAATCATAATAATAATGGTTTGGTCTACCTCCTGGCCAAGGTTCGCTATGCTCACGAGCAGTAGGGTCGGCGTTTGGAACTTTTCCGCTTACCATATTATAGTTATTTACATATCTATCTCTACCATCTGGATTTAAACAAGGGTCAATAATGACCACAGTATTTTTTAACCACTCTTTAGTTTTGCCTTCCGCTGCCTGAGCCAAAGTATAAAGCACAAGCATAGAAGTTTCAGTAGAGTTGGCTTCGTTACCATGTACATTATAGCTTAACCACAACATAGCTGGTTGTTTGGCCATTTTTGAAGTAGACTTATCGCCATTAGAAAAACTTAAATTATTGGTCCTAATCTGTTCAATTCTGTCCATGTTTGCAGCATCAGATATTACAGCCAATAATAATTCCCTTCCTTCGTAGGTTTTGCCATAAACCTGTAACTGGATATTTTTATTGGTAGAGGCTACTTTTTTAAAATAATCGACCACTTTTTGATGAGGTGTAAAATGGCTTCCTAATGGATAACCCAAAAATTCATCTGGCGATGGTGTTTGTGCCAAGGTGGAAATTGCAAAACTTAGGCAAAATAGAAATAGTAGGGATCTTTTCATAAAATCATAATATTTATCAATAATACTGAAAAGGATTTTGTATTTATCTAGGCATTTGTAATTTTACCAAACAAAATTTTATCAGCTCCACAGAATGGCAAATATCGAAACCTTATATCAATCTTACTTAAAACACCCTGTAATTTGTACAGATACCAGAACAATAAGTAAAGATTGCTTATTTTTTGCCTTAAAAGGAGATAATTTTGATGCCAATACTTTTGCAGAACAAGCTATAAAAGATGGTGCGGCATTTGCGATAATCGATAATGCTCAATATCAATTAAGTGAACAATGCATTTTAGTAGATGATGTGCTAACAACATTGCAAGAGCTAGCAAGATACCACAGAAATCAATTAAATATTCCTGTAATCGGCTTAACCGGAAGTAATGGAAAAACAACTACAAAAGAACTAATTAAAGCAGTTCTGGCAGAGAAATATCGTGTTTTTGCCACTAAAGGTAATTTAAATAATCATATTGGGGTACCCTTATCTATCCTTTCTATGCAGAGCGATGTAGAAATTGCTGTAATTGAAATGGGAGCAAATCATCAGAAAGAGATTGAGTTTTTGTGTGAAATAGCACAACCTACCCATGGTTTAATTACCAATATTGGAATGGCGCATTTGGATGGTTTTGGTGGTTTTGAGGGTGTTAAAAAAGGCAAGGCCGAATTGTATGCTTATTTAAAAGCTCATCAAGGTACCACGTTTATTTATAAAAATAATCCTTATTTGATGGAGATGAGCGAGTTAGCCACTTTAGATAAGGTTATTTATTATGGCACAGATAAAGAAAATGAAATAAATGGCAAGCTAAAAAATAGTGATCCATTGATAGAATTTGAATGGGAAAAAAATGGAAAAGAGAGCTATGAAGCCAAAGCCAACCTTACAGGAACTTACAATTTCGAAAATATTTTAGCGGCCATTTGTATAGGTAATTTCTTCCAGCTATCGCCAATAGAAATCAATAATGGATTGGCAAATTACCACCCTAATAATAATAGGTCTCAATTAACAAAAACAGCTAATAATACGGTAATCTGCGACTTCTATAACGCCAACCCAAGTAGCATGGCAGCAGCATTAAACAATTTAAAGGTTTTAAATGCCGAAAATAAATTAGCTATTATTGGAGATATGTTCGAACTTGGAGCAGCAGCACCTGAACAACATGAAAATATCGTTAAGCAAGCTGCAGATCATGCTTTATCGACACTATTTATTGGCAATAACTTTTATGCTTTTAAAGATCAGTATCCTGGGCAATTTTTTAATTTGCCAGCAGATGCTGCTGCTTATTTAAAACAGCACCCAATAAAAGATCAATTGGTTTTATTAAAAGGTAGCCGAGGTATGGCTTTAGAACAATTATTGCCCCTGCTTTAATTGTTCTTCTATTTGATCTACTGCCTGTTTTAAATCAGCTTTTACATTCTCAGGTGTTTTTGGATTTTTAATAAGCTCAGCAGCTACTGCTTTAAACTTATCGTATTCCTTAAGTTTAATGTGGATAATTCCTTTTACAAAATCTTTCATATAGCCTAATTCAGCTTCTTTTGCGGGAATTTCTATAGTTTCGAACTTGGCCATAATTGGCGTCAACTTGCCTTCTTGAGCTAAAACAGGGCCAAAGCTCATTAACGCATTGCACAATTGCTCAAAATCAACTTTGCTGGGCGTATTATCAATAATTAGATCGAATTCTTTTATGGCATCTTCAGTTTTCTTTTCTTCTAAAAAATATTGAAGTCTGAAAAAATGATAAACAAAGAATGATTTTTCGGGTACGTATTTATCTAATAAACCTTTAATGCCATCAAAATCAATACTGGTTTCATCTTTTTGAGAACTTTGGTAAATTCCATAACCTAAGGTTAAACTAATTAAACGCTGATCTACTTCTGCTGCGGTGTAATTTTGGGTATTAAGTATCTTTGCTTTATTGGCAACAATGTAGGCTAAAGTCTTCTCATCATTTAATGAATTGATATCATTCATGATAAGATTTATTAAATCGGCATTGCCTAAAACGTCTGGCTGTTTAGCTAAATAATCTCTACTTAAGTCATCAATATCTTCGTCATTAAAAGCATTCGCTAAACTTGCAAAGTGCGAAAATTGAGCAGGGCTTAATGTTAATGCTTTCTTTTTTAAAGTATAGTATTGCGTTTCTGGATTTTGTGCGTTTTTACCTAACTCAACAAAGTCTGAAGCCTCTACAAAACCAATTCCTTTGTGTAGCATTACACCTTCAGTATCTATAAACATGAGATTTGGGTAAGCTGTTACCAAATATCTTTCAGCTAACATTGGGCCTTCGCCTTTTTCCATATCGTACTTTACGTTGATGAAGTTGGCGTTGTAATAATCAGCAACCGCTTGATTTTTATAGGTTTCTGCGTCCATGGTTTTGCATGGACCACACCAGGTTGCGTAACCATCTAAGAAGATTATTTTCTTCTCTTTTTTGGCTTTCTCTAAAACAGTACTCCAAGTTGGGTTATCTAAAAATGTAATTTCTGCCGCTGCTACGGTAGAGGTTATAATAAAGAGGCAAAAAGCCAATACTAAGTTTTTCATGGTGATGTTAATTACTAGAATTGGCAAACAGTAGCCAATTTTGGTTTTAAAACCGTTTTATTCTTCAGTTTTTACAGTTATGCCAACATCGCTGATACCAGTTAATGGATTATCTCGCATGTTTTGCTCTATTTCTATTTCATATTTGCCAGCCTTCGCAAAGCGATAATCTTTTAGTAACGTAAAATTATAGGTAAAAATATCTCCAGAACCATTACCGAGCCATTCGCCGGTTGGTTTGGCTAGTTTAAACTGATATCGAATATTTTTATTTACTCCCTGCCCTTTTAAATGCATGATCACAAAAAGATTGGCATATCTATAATCTGCCGTGTGGCGAAGCTTAAAATAAACTTGATAAGGCTTTGTGATATCTTTAATCTCTATGCTTGCCTTCGCACTTTTGGCATAAGTCCAGCTGTTATCTGGCACAGTATCATTGGTATCAACCAAATTATTGTTGATACAGCCAGCCATAAACAACACCAACGCCAATATTGGCAATATGAATTTCAATTTATTCATTTTTAGCATTACAATACTCTTTATGGAGTTGGTGTACCGTCTGTAGGTTTATTTCTATTACGGTTTTTGTTTCTATTCTTATTTTTATTAGGCCTCGGCGCTGCTGCATTTGCAGGCTCCGTTCCCTCTGCAACTGGCTTTGCCACATTGGGATTTGGCTTAGGCATTTGGGGTTTTTGCTGAGGTTTTGGCCCTTGTGAAGGTTTATTTTGTTGTACAGCTTTATTTGGCTGGGCAGCTTTATTTTGATTTGGTTGAACCGGCTTGTTCTGATTGGGCTGAGTAGGTTTATTTGCTTGTTGTGGCCTAGGCTGTTGTGCAGGTCGTGGTTGTGGAGAGCCAGACTGAGTCTGAGTTCTACTTCTGTCGTATCTGTTGTTTTTATTGCGGTTATTGTTGTTGCGGTTTCTAGATTTATCATCTAAACGCGTTAAACTATCCTGACCAACTACATTTTCGTAATCGTGTACTTTTTCTACAATAGCCGTAGTTTTCAACTCAACAGCTTCATCTTTTAAGTTCACCGGTTTTTCGCCTTTTTTATTCATGGCCATGATCTCTTTTACACGGTCAACTTTTAGCGGAATCCAATCTTCTTGATTAGCGTAGCTAAACCACATCAATTTTTTAAAGATGTCTGTTTTTTGATGACGAGCAATACCAACTTCAGTTTGTAAAGCTTCAATACGATCTGGAATATCTTTTAAAGCATCCAAATAAGTATCTAACTCATAGTTTAAACAGCATTTTAGCTTACCACATTGGCCAGCAAGCTTTAGCGTATTTAAAGAAAGATTTTGGTACCTAGCAGCAGCCGTAGAAACAGTTTTGAAATTGGTTAACCAGGTAGAACAGCACAATTCACGACCGCAAGAACCGATACCGCCTAAACGACCAGCTTCTTGGCGCATCCCAATTTGGCGCATTTCTATTCTGATGCGGAAAGTCTCCGCCATTTTTTTAATCAGCTCTCTAAAATCTACTCTACCTTCTGCTGTATAAAAAAACGTAGCTTTTGTTTTATCACCTTGGTAATCTACATCGCTAATTTTCATAGATAAACGCAGATCTAATGCTAAAGTACGGGCTTTATGCATGGTTTCCCATTCCATATCCTTGGCTAATTTCCATTTATCCACATCAGCTTCTGTAGCCTTACGGTAAATTTTACGAGTAACCTGGTCTAGCGGCGTTTTACGGCGTTTCATTTGCATACGTACCAACTCTCCAGTTAAGGAAACATGACCAATATCGTATCCGCCAGTTGGACCTTCAACAGCAACCAACTCGCCAATTTCTAAGTAAATGTTCTCGTTATTTATAAAGAATTCTTTTCTAGCGCCTTTAAATTTTACTTCAACAACCTGAAAAGGTATATAGTTAGATGGCATATCCAAATTCGATAGCCAATCGTGAACTTCCATTTTTTGGCATCCGCCAGTAAGACATGAGCCATTACTTTTGCAGCCAGAGGGGGCACATCCGCCTCCTGTTGAACAACTTCCACATCCCATATTAATTGTATATATATTGAGTCCCCTTAGGGAGCGTTTTAAACTTAATTATTTTAACCAATTGTAAAGATACGTCTAAAAAAAGAATTTTCGGATTCGCATTACGTTCAATGTGGTAATGAGCTTGTTCTAATTCGTTAATTAGTGCTTCTACCATGGCTAAATTTAATACATGAGTGGATAATTTTTTTGCTACCTCTAATGTCTGATGAGGCAATCTTACCAAATCATCTGCTCCACTAAGCAACAAACTACACTCCCGCAAAAAGTTAATGCCATACTTTATAAAATTTTTCTGATTTTCCCTTCCCCATTTAGCAGCTACTTCTGTAAAATCAATCATGGCGGGCACTTTATTCCCAAAACCCATGCGTAGCCAGTCAGCAAAATAACTAGCGTTATTGTTTGGTGTATCTTGCAGTAAGGCTTTGGCTGCAATCAAATTGCCATCGGCTAAAAAGCTATATTCTGTTGCCTGCGTTTCTGATAACTGAGCTTTATTGATCAGGTAATTTTCTACATCAGCATCTGTTAGTTTTGGAATTTTAACAATTTGCGTCCGCGATAAAATAGTAGATAAAATTTGCTCTTGGTTATTGGCCACTAGAATAAACAGTGTATTTGCAGGTGGTTCCTCAATAATTTTTAACAGCGCATTTCCTTCTCTATCCAAAAATTCGGGCAACCACATGATTAAAACTTTTGTTTCTGCTTCAAAAGCTTTATAGCTTAATTTTTTAATAATGTCGTGAGCTTCGGCAATGGGAATATTGGCTTGTTTATTTTCTGCATTTAGTTTCGATCGCCAAATATCCAAATCGAAATAAGGATCTTCCAAAAGCATATTTCGCCATTCTTCTAACACGTCTACTGCAATTTTAGCATCTTTAGAAGCAAAAAATGGATACGAAAAATGAAGATCTGGATGGATATATCTTTCATATTTACGGCATGATGAACATTCGCCGCAACTATCTGTAGTTGTTTTATTTTGGCAGTTGATGTATTGGGCATAGGCAATGGCCAAAGGCAAAGCCCCACTACCTTCGCTAGATAAAAATAGCTGCGCATGACTAACCCTGTTTTCTACAACGGTTTGTATCAATTGTTCCTTTATACTTTGCTGGCCAATAATCTCTTTAAACTGCATTGGTGCAAAATAAGAAATAGATGCGAGATGTTAGATAGGAGATTTGAGAAATTAGATTTTGTAGACGGTGCGGTGTATAAAAAATTATTTTTTTTAGAAAAGCAGGGTTTGGTGTTTCATCGGTTCCGAAAGTCCTGCCATACACTTTATTCCGCCCTGCGTAAACTTCGGGCTACATGTTCGTTACTGTCAGGTTTAGCATACGCAGGTTTTTGCTGCTATGATGGGTTTTACTACGCAACCCCAGATAAAATAGACCCGACAAAATATAAAGCCCGGAATGAAGTGTAACGAAATGAGGACTTGAAATGATGGCGGGACTGCTGCAACCTAAAAGCACTGGTATTGCTCTTCTAAAATTTTTACTCTTGAAATCTAAAATCACACATCTCAATACTCAAATCTCAACAATTGTAAAAAATTAGTTGATACATCAATTATTGATTAAACATTTATATTTTTGAATTACAATTATGGAAAAATTAAATAATACCCTACTTTATACTTTAGATAAATGTTTTAGAACTTACAATCAGTTTTCGCAGCGTAATGTGCGCAAAGCAGGTTACGATATTACCATAGACCAATGGTTAATTTTAAAGAGTGTTGCAGAAAATCCAGATATCACGCAAAATGATATAGCCAAAATTGTATTTAAGGATAATGCTTCCATTACACGTATCATTCAGCTTTTGGTAAATGCAGGTTATCTGGTTCGTGAGGTACATGCTTTAGATAGAAGAAGGGTATGTTTAACCTTAACAGAAAGTGGTAAAAAAATTACTATCGATGTAAATGAAATTGCCAAACAGAATAGAGCTGCTGCATTAAAAGATGTAGATCAACAAAGCATTGAAGAAATGAAGACCTTGCTGCAGAAAATCATCGGCAACTGCCAAATTTAAACCACACACAAACCAAATAAACAACCTATGAAAACCTTTTATAAACTTGTTATTTTATTGCTATGCCTTACTAGCATGGAGCGTTTAAAAGCACAAACTAATTTTAGCATCAATGTGCTTGATGAGCAGCAAAAACCAATTGAATATGCAACTATAGAATTGCGCAAGGCAGATGTAAAAACATTGTTTAAAGCTGCCATTACAAATACCAAAGGTATTGCTGATTTTCAACTTACTGATGGCAAATTTACAGCAACCATTATCTCGGTAGGATTCGCAACAAAAAATGTAGACTTTACATTTCCTACAACAAAGAATTTGAGTGTAAACTTGTTAACTGCTACAAAAAACCTAAACCAAGTTACAGTAACGTCTACTCGACCATTGATACAGCGTACGCAAGGTAAAACTGTGGTAAATGTTGATGCTGCAGTAACCAATGCAGGCACCACTGTTTTGGAGGTTTTAGAAAAATCGCCTGGGGTAATGGTTGATAAAAATGGAGGAATTAGTTTACAAGGTAAGGCAAGTGTATTGGTAATGATTGATGATAAGCCCACTTATTTATCGGGAACAGAATTGAGCAATTTATTGGGCAGCATGAGTTCATCGCAGGTAAACCAGATAGAATTAATTACCAGTCCATCGGCAAAATATGATGCAAGCGGTAATGCAGGTATCATCAATATCAAAACCAAAAAGAACAAACAGGAAGGTTTTAATGGTAATTTTTTAACGAACATTGGGCATGGTAAATATGTAAAAAACAACAATTCATTGGTGTTAAACTTAAGAAAAGGCAAACTGAATACTTTTTTGAATTATAATTACAACTATAATAAAGGGTTTAGCTCTATTTATGCCTACAGAGAATACTTTAATACACAAAATGCTGTAATTTCTGCGTTAGACCAAGATTCTTATTTGCGAAGTAAAAACCAGAATAATACCTTTAAAACTGGCTTAGACTTTTACGCTACAGAAAGTACCACTTTTGGACTTACACTTACAGGTACTTTGGTTAATAGAAAAGGAAATGGCGATGCAATTGCAACATGGTTAAATCCTCAAAAAGTAATCGATTCGGCAATTTCGACCTATAGCAATAGCGATTTTAGAATGAGAAATGGAGCAGTAAATGTTTATGCTAGCCATACCATTAACAAAACTCAAGATATTGGTTTTGATGTTGATTATCTGAAATACGGAATTGACAACGACCAGGCTTTTGATAATATTCGTACAGGAAATGCAGGCTATAATCAAGGTTCTATAGGCGACATCCCTTCTAAACTCCAGATTTTTGCTGCAAAAGTAGATTATACTTTGCAGTTGGGCAAAAATGCCAAATTTGAAGCTGGATTAAAATCATCATCCATCCAAACAGATAATACAGCCAATTACCAGTATTTTAATGGTTCAAGTTGGATGCCTGATCTTAAAAAAAGCAATCATTTTTTATATGAAGAAAACATTAATGCGGTTTATACCAGCATAGAGCATAAATTAAATAAGCTTAGTTACCAATTAGGCTTAAGGTATGAAAATACCAATTACAGCGGAGAGCAATTAGGTAATGCTACACAGCAAGGAAGTAACTTTTCAAAAAAGTATCAAGATTTTTTTCCTTCGGGCTATTTATCCTACCAACTTGATTCTTTAAACGCTTTATCTTTTACCACCGGAAGAAGGATAGATAGACCAGCTTATCAAAAGCTAAATCCTTTTGTTTTTATCATCAACAAATACACCTACCAAAAAGGGAATCCCTTCTTTTTACCTCAATATACATGGAATTTTGAGTTGAGCCATAGCTACAAACAATTGTTAACCACTGCTGTTTCTTACAGTGGAATTAGGAATTATTTTTCACAATTATTTCTATCTGAAGGCAATGATATTTTGGTATATACCGAGGGAAATGTTGGACAAATGCATAATTTGGGCATTTCGGTTTCTTTACAAGTATCGCCTTTTAAATGGTGGTCTTTAGTTGCACAAAGTAATTTCAACTATAAAAAATTAAGCGGTTACCAAAATGTAGATTATCGATCGTCTATTAAACAGCTGCATACAACGTTGAACAATCAGTTTAAGATAAATTCAACATTAAATGCCGAAATATCTGGATTTTACACCACCAAAAACCGTAACGACCTGCAAGAGTTATTATCGCCAACTGGGCAATTATCTGCAGGTTTAGCAAAAACTATTTTAAAAGGGAAAGGAAGTTTAAAGCTTAGCGCAAGGGATATTTTCTATACGCAATCTATGGAAGGGGTTACAGATTTTCCTGGAGCAGAAGAATATTTTATTTTTTGGAGAGATACACAAGTAATGAACCTAAGTTTTAGCTATCGTTTTGGTAAGCCACTTAAAGCAACAAAAAGATCTGCGGGTGGTGCCGGAGATGAAATCAATAGAGCAGGCTCTTAGAAATTAAAGGTTGTTAATTAGAAAAGCAAATGCTGAAAAACTATGTTAAGCCAGTCCCACTTTGCACTACAATCTTTTATTTCATAAAAGGATTTTCGTTACAATTGGGTTTAAATAACTTAGTTTCTGTTACCAAACCAAAAAACCGACAATTCTTATATTTGGGTTATGAAAGAAGAAAAGTGGCTGCTCCGGAAATCTTCGGGTTCTAAATCGAAATATCAAATTAAAGGCGATTACGCTGATGGTAAAGCTGCTAACTTAAATTTAGAGAATGAGCTTCCATTACGAGAAAGTGTTAAAACTGCGCACACTTATTTAGATACAAGCTTAGTTAAAAAGTGGTTAAGGAACTACATTAATAAAGATTTCGACTTTGTTTATGCCGAGTTTTTAAAAAGAATACAACCCAAATATTTGGATGAATACAAACATTGTATTTTCTGGTATACCGAACCAAAAGCCAATGTAAGTTTTGATGAAGAAGGGAATGTTTGTGGGATTTGGAATGGAAAAGTAATGCAGTTACCAATTAGCGTTCAATCATCATTTTATGTAGAGCCATCAACTAATTTGCTGAAAAATATCCCAGAGCATCAGTTTAAAAAATAGTAAGCTACTAGGGTAAAATTCAGTTTGGTTAAAAAGCTTATCTTTGCCACATGGCTCGTATCCTTGCTTTTGATTATGGCACCAAACGTGTCGGCATTGCCGTAACCGATCCTTTGCAGATTATTGCAACAGGCTTGGATACCATTCATCCAAAAGATATTCTAGATTACCTTAAAAAATACTTACTTAGCGAACAAGTGGAGGCTTTTGTTATTGGAGATCCTATACAAATGGATGGTACGCCTTCAGATTCTAAACAACATGCTAAAGGTTTTGCTACTTTGTTAAAAAAGAGTTTCCCCACCATCCCCATACATTGGATTGATGAGCGATTTACTTCAAAATTAGCAGAGCGAACCATCATGCAAAGTGGCTTTAGAAAAAGTGATAGAAGGGATAAAGAAAGAGTGGATACCATTGCAGCGACAATAATTTTGCAATATTTTATGGAACAACATCGTTTATAGACACAATGATTAGCGAAGAATTACAAAACCTGCTCTTAAAATATGCCGAACCAGAAGATGAGTTGCTGCAACATATAGATCGCGAAACCAATTTAAAAGTACTGATGCCCCGTATGCTAAGCGGACATTATCAAGGGCGTGTGTTAAGTATGCTCAGCAAAATGAATAGTCCAAAACGTATTTTAGAAATAGGTACTTTTACAGGATATGCAACTTTATGTTTAGCAGAAGGATTAACTGAAGACGGTATTATTTATACTTTAGATATCAATGCTGAGCTAGAAGACATGGTTCGTGATAATTTTGCCAAATCGCCTTTAAATAGCAAAATAAATTACCTTATTGGCGATGCCCAAAAAAGTATTAAATCTTTAAAAGACGAGGTTTTCGACATTGTTTTTATTGATGCTGATAAAAAAAACAATGGTACTTATTATGATTTAATCTTCGACCAAGTTAAACGGGGAGGGATTATCATAGTCGATAATGTATTGTGGAGTGGTAAAGTATTAGCTAATGCACAAGATAAAGACACAAAAAATATAAGTAGTTTTAATGATCAGATTGCAACAGACAGTAGGGTAGAGAAGTTAATTTTACCAGTAAGAGATGGTCTATTTGTAATTAGAAAAAAATAGTGAAACCGTCATTGCGAGGCACGAAGCAATCTTAAAGTGAAAAGGTTCTCGAAATGAGATTCCTTAGTACCTCGCAATGAAAGAAACCTACAAACAATGAAAAAAATATTTACTTTATGTATACTCTTATTATTGCTCTCAAAAGTTAACGCTCAAACTACAGAAGATTATATAGAAGAACACGCAAGTCATGCGCAAAGTTTAATGCGTATACATCAATTACCTGCAAGTATAATTTTGGCAGTAGCCATACACGAATCTGCTGCCGGAAAAAGTAAAATTGCTCAATATTTAAATAACCATTTTGGCGTTAAAGGCGAAAATAGCAATACCGAGATTAGATCTGCTTACAGAGATTATCCAACAGCAGATTCTTCTTATACACACTTTGTTACATTTTTACAAAGTAGAAGTTATTTTAACGTGTTATTTGATAAGTATGATCAATACGACTATAAAAATTGGGCAAGAGGTATCCAAAGAGGAGGTTATGCTCGTAGCCGCTCTTGGGCAAGTCAAGTTATAGGGCTGATTAATAAATACGAACTTTATAAGTATGACGAAAGACCAGATGATTATGTAGAACCTGTTGTTGCTGTAGCTAAACTTGCTACCAAGAAAAAGAGAATAGTTGCCACAAAAAAAGGAAGATTTTATATGGTTAAAAAAGGCGATAATCTCAATAAGATTGCAGAAAGAAACGGAACAAGTTCTTCTGTTTTAATGCGTAAAAACGGTCTAAAATCATCAGCTTTGCAACCCGGACAAAAATTGAGTTTGTAATTAAATACAAGCAGGATTAATTGAATACTAATGAAGAAAACAACTATTTTATTTGCTGTAGCTATTATTTTTTTAAGTGCTTGTAAGTCTAGGCAATATAGCCGCAACAATAAACAGATTGAAAAGCAGGCCACTAAAAATAATCCAAACTTTACTAACTATACTACGCTTGCTTACATAGATGCATTTAAAGCAGTTGCTATCGAAGAAATGAATGCTTATGGTATTCCGGCAAGTATCACTTTAGCGCAAGGCATCTCTGAATCTGGCAGTGGAAATAGTAGTTTAGCCAAATATGCAAATAATCATTTTGGTATTAAATGTACGTCAGATTGGAAGGGAAAAGCTTATTATAAGGACGATGATAAGAATAATGATTGTTTTAGGGTATATAAAGATGCTAGAGAATCTTACAAAGATCATTCGGAATTTTTAAAGCGTAAACGTTATAGTTTTTTGTTTGAGTTAGATAAAAATGATTATAAAAATTGGGCACATGGATTAAGAACAGCAGGTTATGCAACAAATCCAAAATATGGAGACATGCTAATTTCCATCATAGAAAAATATAATCTTAGTCAATACGATCAATCAGAAACTGAAAGAGAAAAGATCAATAGAGAAGATCGTGTTTTCTCTGAGATCAATGCAAATATCCCGCTGGAGAAGAAAAAATTTACACCTGTAAATGTAGCTCCTAAAGATCCGCCAACAACAGTAGCTACAGCCGATTCTAGTGGTAATTATGTTGTTAAAACAGGAGATACCTTATTTAAAATCGCTAATTTATTTAAGCTAACGGTTGATGAGTTAAAAGCGCTGAACAAATTGACTGACAATACCATTAAAGTTGGCCAAAAACTTGTGGTAGTTAAATAATGTTAAGATAAACATTGCTAAATGCATATATTGTAGTTTTGTAGCCAATGAAATTTTATGCCCTTATCTTATTTGTTTTACTGTGTAGTATAAATGCGCTTGCCCAAACTAAACCTGTGCAAGGTTTTGTGGTTGATAAGGACAGTAAACAACGCGTGGCAAAGGTTTTTATTTATAACTCTGCTAATGATGATGGGATTTATAATAACTCTAAAGGAGAGTTTTTTACCAAAGCAAAAGTAGGCGATACCCTGTTTGCTGCATTGCAGGGTTATGCAATGGATACTGCCGTTTACAGAGGACAAAGTACAATTGTATTTCAATTAAAACCTTTAAGTATTCGGTTAAAAGAAGTTAGTGTTTATGGGAAACTACCTACTCCTAAAGAACAATATCAAAAAACCTTGAAAGAATATAAATATGCTACAGATAAAGGCAGTAGTAAAGATCTTTTAAATTTAGGCTCCAGAGGTGTGGGCTTAGGTATAGATGCAATTTATAATCTGTTAAGTAGGGAAGGTAAAAATGCTAGGCATTTGCAAGCCATTTTAGAGCGTGATTATCATGAAGCTGTAATTGATTATCGCTTTAACGCAGATTATGTAAAATCTGTAGTTAATGCTAAGGATGAAGAGTTGAGGGATTTTATGTTACAATACCGACCAACTTATTCGTTTGTTCTAACGGCATCAGACTATGCATTTGTACTATTTATAAAGAATGGATATGCTTCCTATAAGCGTAACCCGGCAGCATTTAGATTACCCAAATTGCCAAAGATAGAAAATGTAGAGCAATGAGGTTTTGGTCTATAATAGCTAAAAAACTGCCTGCAAATGCTATGGCTTTGTTCCCATTTATATTGTTTAAAAAAGAAAGTTTTAGGCATGATCTGGTAATGATCAATCATGAAAAAATTCATCTCAAACAACAATTAGAACTACTGATAATTCCTTTTTATATTTTATATCTTTTCAACTATCTAATCAATTTGATAAGATATAAAAATCATTATTTAGCTTATTTCAATATCTCATTTGAGCGTGAGGCTTATCATTATGAGAGGGATTTAAGTTACTTAACAAAACGTAAATTTTATAAGTGGATTAGCTTTATTTAATAATTTTTAAACTGTTACATCGTTCAAAGCTAAGAAGATGATGACATCATTTACAAAAAATCATATCCTTTCCGCAAATTTTTGTTTTTCTTTGTAAAAGAATGAAGAATTTTTTACTTACTTTTTTATTTATCTCCGCCCTTTTATTACATGCTAATGCTCAAGAAGTAGATACCATTCCAATTTCTACAAAAAATTTAGATATTAGGTTAAAACGCAGTCCGCTACCTTCAAGAATTGGGACAATTCAGTTTCAGCCTGTAGTTTTACAGCCCGCTTTGGTTAATGCAAAGGTTAATTATTGGAAAACAAAAACTTCTGTTGGCATTAATGTTAATCAAGCCTCTTTTAGCGATAACTGGAAGGGTGGTGGGGTAAACTCTTTGGCTATTGGTGGCCTAGTAAATTATAAAGCAGAATACAGCAAAGAAAGTTATAGTTACGTAAGCGAGGTGATTTTGCAATATGGTAAGGTTAAAAACAAGAATCAGCTTCAGAAAAAAACTACCGACCGTATTTATTGGGATAATAAAGCGGCAGTTCAATTGTCTAAAAACTGGTATTTCTTTGGTTCTGTAAATTTCGAATCGCAATTTGATAATGGATTTTCGTATAGTCGAGATGCTCAGGGTAATGAGGTAGAAAAGTTAATCTCCAAATTTATGTCTCCAGGTTATTTAACAGAGTCATTTGGTTTTGAGTACAAACCTAATAAGGTTTTCTCTACCCGTATTGGTACAGGTACTGCCCGTCAAACTTTTGTTTTAGATAGCAATACCAATAGATTTGGTGTTGAAGCGGGCAAAAAAGTTAGGAATGAATTGGCATTTCAGGTAGTAACTGCTTACGAAAAAGAGATCTTTAAAAACATGATGTTAAAAACGAGATACAACATGTTTATCCCGTACAATAATTTCGGGCATATCGATCACCGATTAGATGTAAATTTAGTAGCCAAAGTAAATAAGTACATTAATGTATCGATTACTGGCGTTGGTTTATACGATAGAGATACAGACAAAAAGATACAAGCTAGCCAGACCTTAGCATTAGGTGTAACTTTCGCTTTTCCTAGATAAGTTCTGGCTTTAAATAATCTACTATACAAAGGCCTTACGCTTTCTTCTTTTTCACTAGGTTTAGATAATCTATAAAGTAAAGCATTTTAATAGATAAACTATTATTTTGTGGGCTCGACAATACATTATCGAAGTTACGTCCATAACGCTTGGTGTAAAATTGCTCGTTCGTTTCTGCGGCATCTTTATAGGTTATACTTAGCTCGCTGCCAGGTGCAAATTGCCAGATATATACTAAATCGATATTAAATACATTGTAATTTCTATCTGCATTTGTCAACGCCGGACCGTTGTACTTATCTAAGTAACCAGATTGGTTTAGCGCAAAAAACTCTTTGTTTCTTCTATCAGACCAGTAGTGTCTAACTCTAAAATTAATACCCATTTTATTGCTAAAGCTATATTTAGCATCCATTGAGTTTTCTACGGTATTGCGATCGTATCTAGAAAATACAGGCTGATTGCCGTTACGGCCAGCCCAATTTACATAATTAAAGCTTGGAGCAAAGTTGAGATCTAAACCTAAAGCGAGTTTATCGCTCAACCTTAAGTTTTGGAAAAAGTAGAAGTTATAGCCCACACCATCGAACATTGATTTTTTAATCCTAGCTACATTACCACCGAAATTATAGGCTTTTGCTCTGTTAGGGTTAACATATATGGCAAGGCGATAACTTTCTGGAGCTTTAAATACCTGTCCATTTCTTGATTCGTAAAAGTCATTAGATTCGGCTAGCCAATTTCCGTTAAGCTCTACAGACCAGAAATTTTTAAATTGGGTATAAATTCCCGGAAAAATTCCTAGGCTCTGAAAGTCTCCAGGATTGTACCTTCTAGAATACTCAACCTCCGTCCATGCTTGGATTTGATTGTACCATTTGCCAGGTTTGTAGACATTATAGCCTACGTTAATACCTTGATCGAAGAAATTGTTGTTGGTATAGAACCCCATATCTGAAGGGTCGAAGCGTGTGTCAGAAAATTCTTGGGAGTAGTTAAAGGTTAAATTTCCACTCTTTTTACCTAGTTGGGCTTCATAGCTGTAACCATTTCGCTCTCCTTTATTCGGGTTTGAGGTTAGGTAGCTCATTTTTCCAGCCCCACTTATAAAGTACTTATTGTTCTTGTCGTTAAAATTAAAAAGGCCAGCACTCACATTGGCATCATAAGCACTCCCTTGTCTTAAAACATTGGTATTAATTACGCTTATAGAGCTGTTGTTTTTTAAGGATTGGTCTAATACAAAAATGTTGTAATTGGTTAAAGGCTGACTTTGAAAGCGGCTTCTATTACCTTGGGTACCCTCCACTTCGGTATACATGGTGTTGGTTATTGCATTAAATAAACCTATGCCCAATCCTTTAGCAGTACGGCCAGATATTTTAGTCGCATTTAACACTTTACCTTCCTGTGGGTTTTTAATGATTTTATCTGTTGATTTTAATCCGTTATAATCGAAATAAGAAGGAATGGAACCTATTCTTTTAGAATAGAATAGATCTCCTTTATTAAAAAGCTCTGTTCCTTCTGTAAAAAACTGCCGATTTTCATCAAATTTAACTTCGAAAGGCGTTAGATTTAAAACCCTATTATCGCTCTGTACTTGCCCAAAATCGGGTATCAAAGTCATGTCTAAGGTAAAACTTTGGTTGATGCCGTATTTCACATCCATACCCCCATTGATAGCAGCTTGTCCATTTTTTACACCAGGTGTATTGTAAGGATAGTGACTAAGCAAAGTAGATATGTATGGTGAAAAGGATAGACGTAATGGTGCTTTAATTCCTTTTAGTCCTTCTAAAACACCACTTTGATTAATAAAACCATCAACTTTTGGGTCTACATAATTCCAAAACGTTTGTCGGTTGGTTCCAGTACGTTTACGGGTAATGTTCATTCCCCAATTTTGAATATCCTTACTCGAAAAACGCAATGCAGAATAAGGGATTTTAAACTCTGCTGTCCATCCTTTGTCATCTAGTTTTACTGCGCTTTCCCAAACAGCATTCCAATTGGGGTCTTCTCCTCCAATCAGCGAATACTTGGCATCAAACTGAACGCCGGCTGCGGTAACAAAAAAGCCATTGCCATTTACACCATCTAAAAAGGTGTCGAAAACAATTCCAATAAAATCGGCATTGCCAATATTATCTCTTGATACCAATTCATGTACCACGCTATCTGGTTTATCATACATCCTTGCAGAAATATATATAGCATAGTCATCATACAAAAACTTAACTTCTGTTCTTCCTTCTTTAGGTTCTATACGCCCGGGAACAGGTCTTAATTCAATAAAATCTGTAGCAATAGCCGCCGAGCTCCAAACCACATCATCTAAAATACCATCTATTTTGGGGCTAGTGGATGTCCTATTAATCTGTAATTTCTTTTTAAGTGGGGTATTTTGAGCCAGACTAGTAAATGCAATAAGCATAAAAAATAGGCTGGTAGAAAGTATTTTCATTTGCGTGGTTTGAAATTATTAGACACCATTACTGATAAAGATGTTGCACTGGTAAGAAAATAAATTTGTGAAATTTTGGACATGAGTATCCCCAGGCAGTAATTATAGATTTTAAAATCTAAACACCGCCTTCAATTTTACTGTAAAACATTTGATTAATAGAGATTGCATTTTTTTGAATCGAATGCAATCTCTTATTTTGAGTAAACCCAGATTATAGATTATAAAGGACTTTTTTCTCTACATATTTATCAATGGAAGTGTAGTTGTATCCTTTCTTTTTAAGGTCTGAAATAAATTTTGGCGTAGTTCCGGTTGCTTTAGCGCCAACAACAGCTTCTATGGTAAGGGCTTTAAAACCTAATTTTTGATATTCTAGGTAATCTGCAGCAGTTAGGCCCAATGCTTTCATGGAGATGAATGCTTCTGAAGATAGCTTGCCAAGACCAATTTTTTCGAAGCTTTTGCAATATTCTGGCGTAACACCTAATGATTTCATTGCAATTAATTCATCATCGTTGAATTTGAAACCCGCTACATCAAACTCTTTTATATAAGATTGACTAATGTTCAGTACTTTTTTCGCAATAGCCATACCGAACTCTTCATCATCTTCATCAATATGTCCATTGGTTTTATGATCTGTTCTGGTATTGATTTTAGGTGTTTTAATATTGTTAGCTGAAATTTCTTTTTCATCATCTTTACTTGCATTCATAGCAGTTTTTAAAAACTCACCATCAATACCTTGTGCTTTTAATGTAATCAATTTACTTGCCGTAATGTTTTTATAGCCAGAACTTTTAATGTCTTTTATAAATTCAGCATCAACTTCTAAAGCTTTTAAAGGAATAATATCTTGTATAGTTAAATTGTTTAAGCCAGCATTTTTTAGAGAAGAAATGTAGGCTCCGGTAACATTCATTGCAGATAGAGGAATGATGTCATCTTTGGTTAGATCTGTATAACCTTGGCTTTTAAGCATTTTAACATAATCCCTTTTAAGTTTGATCATGTAAAAAACCATTGCATCATTTTCTTTATTGCTCTTAATACCTTCTTTTTCTAGAAAAGAGAAGAAGTTGTCGTCCGCTTTAAATTCATAATTGCCCATGCCAGTGTTTCCATCAAACTTTCCGGTAAACTCTATAGTTCCAGCTTCTCTTGTTAAAGAAAAGCTTCCTTTTTCTGTAGTAGGTAAATTTTTGAATTCTGTTAAAGCAAAGTCGTTGTTGCTATAGTTGTTATTACTTTCTTCGTCTTCGAAACGGATACTAATTTTATCTTTTTTAATGGTTGCAAACCAAGTTCCTTTGTTAGAAATTGGCACAACATTAATATTGTTTTTTGTAACAACAGTTGTAGGTTTTCCAAAAGCAACGGGTTCATTCAATAAAGAAATAAACAACAATAATAGAGGTACAATACACAGATATTTCCATGTAGAGTTCACATTAGATTTTTTTGCATTCATCATGATTAATCTTTTTTTAAGAATGGATTGATTATAATTTGTGGTTAAACTTATCGGGAAATGTGGTGCAGATACTTTTACCAAACTCATTTTATAGCTAGTAGGTTCTACATCCGAATGTGCTAGCAATTCGTTATCTGTTAAAAACTCAAGGTTATTTTCCATCGCTTTGCGGTATAACCAGGCAAATGGATTAAACCATTGGAAAACGATGGCCAGTTCTGCAAGGATAATATCGTAACTATGGCCTTGTTGAATATGGATTTTTTCGTGCAGGATAATTTGGCTATAAGTATCCCAATCATATTTTTCTGGATTGATAAAAATATTATTACCAAAAGAGCAAGGCGCTTGATCTCCACTAAGCTCAACAATTCTATATCTCCCATCTATAATCGCAGGTCGGGAATAAGCTCGATAAACTAAAATAAGTAGTTGTACAATGAAATTAATGCCGAACACAATCACACCTAACCAATAAGTCCATATCAAAATCTTAATAGGTGAGATGTCTTTAAAAATTGTGGTCTTGGCAGGTGATACTGTATGATTTGATGTTTCTGGAGCAACAGACTTTTTCTCAATTTCGTTTTTTTGAGCTGTATTAACCTGAACCGAAGGCTCGAAGAGTAGGGTTGAGCTAGGAGCAGCCCTAAAGGACCATTGCTCGGGTATTGGGATAAATGGAATGCTGAATGACAACGCTAGGCATCCCAATAAAATAAATCTGTTTAAGGGGAAAAAGGTTTCCTTTTGCAGAAATGCTTTGTAAAAAAGAAAACATCCAGCCAAAATTAGCGCCACATTTAAGATATAAAACATCATGATTTCTTGTTTTTAATAAGGTTTACAATTTCTGTTAGTTCATCTTCAGACAAATTTTGCTCTTTGGCAAAAAAAGCTAACATGCGAGGGTAAGAGTTATCGAAGTACTGACTAACTACATCTTTTAAGGCATGTTTTTGATATTCTTCTCTACTTATTACTGCGAAGTAGCAAAACATATTACCTACAACATCATGACCTAAAAATCCTTTTTCTTCTAAAATCTTTACCATGGTAGCCACACTATTATAATGAGGTTTTGGGTCTGGTAGCATTGGTATAATATCCCTGATAAATGCTTTTTCTACATCCCAAAATGTTTGCATAATTTGCTCTTCTCTTTTTGCTAGTTTAATCATCTCGATAAAATTATAATACGAAGGTAATACTAATTGATTAATACCAATACTAATTCATTAGTAGTTATGTAACTTTTGTGATACGTTTAATATTTTTGCCATTTAGATAGGTTTAAAGAGGTTTTTTAGCTTTGGATATTTGCGTTAACGATTGAAGCGACATCCTTTTTGGTTGAAAATATTTTCTATTTAAGATGACTTAACCAAAAAGATATAGCGGAAAGCGTGTTTAAACGCCCAAAAGATTTACCGCTTTTTAGGTTAAAAATTAATATCTTTGCTCTTTAGAAAATTAGACAGATATGTTTGAAAATTTACAGGATAAGCTAGATAGGGCATTTAAAGTTTTAAAAGGACAAGGAAGTATTACTGAAATCAACGTGGCCGAAACCATGAAAGAAATTAGGAAAGCTTTGTTAGATGCCGACGTAAATTACAAAACAGCAAAATCTTTTACAGACGATGTAAAAGAGAAAGCATTAGGGTTAAACGTACTTACTGCAGTTTCTCCTGGTCAGTTATTGACTAAGGTAATGAACGATGAGCTTGCGGCCTTAATGGGTGGTGAGGTAACTGAACTTGATACTAAAAACAATCCTACTATTATTTTAATTGCAGGTTTAAATGGTGCTGGTAAAACTACTTTTACAGGTAAATTAGCCTTACACTTAAAGAGCAAAGGCAAAAAACCAATTATGGTAGCTGGCGACGTTTATCGTCCGGCGGCGGTTGACCAGTTGCAGATTTTAGGCGAGCAAATTGGTGTTCCTGTGTATGCCAATACAGTTTCTAAAGATCCGGTGGCTATTGCTTTAGAAGGTATTGCCGAAGGTAAAAAGAATAACAATAACGTAATTATTATTGATACTGCCGGTCGTTTATCTATCGACGAAAGTTTAATGAACGAAATTTCGGAAGTGAAGGCTCAAACTAAACCTCACGAAATTTTATTTGTGGTTGATGCCATGACGGGTCAAGATGCGGTAAATACCGCAAAAGTATTTAACGATAGATTAGACTTTACGGGTGTTGTACTAACCAAATTGGATGGTGATACACGTGGGGGTGCTGCCTTATCTATTAAATCTGTAGTAAACAAGCCGATTAAATTTATTGGTACTGGCGAGAAAATGGATGCGCTTGATGTATTCTATCCGGATAGGATGGCATCTCGTATTCTGGGTATGGGCGATGTGGTTTCGCTTGTAGAGAGAGCACAACAACAGTTTGACGAGAAGGAAGCTGCAGAATTACAGAAAAAAATCCGTAAGAATAAATTCGATTTCAATGATTTCTATAACCAGATTCAACAGATTAAGAAAATGGGTAATATGAAAGATTTGATGGGCATGATACCAGGTGTTGGCAAGATGATGAAAAATGTAGATATCGAAGATGATGCTTTTAAAAATGTAGAAGCGATCATTCAATCTATGACTCCATTTGAAAAAGAAAACCCAGATAGCATACAGCAAAGCCGTCGTATTCGTATTGCAAAAGGCTCTGGCAACAAGGTTGAAGAAGTAACCAAGTTGATTAAACAGTTTGAAGATATGCGTAAGGTAATGAAGCAGTTTTCAAATCCAGCTGCTGCTGCAAAAATGATGAGAAATATGCCTAAAATGCCGCAAGGTAAAATGTAAATGAAGAAAGCTTAGAGCAGAAATACCAAAGCTATGTTTTGTAATAATATTAAATCCCGATACTTACGTTTCGGGATTTTTTGTAAGCATACTTAGTACGGTTCCCCTTTAAAGAATATACTCATTATTGATAGGTTTTACAGGTTCTGGAATTTCTTCTTCCTGGAGCATTTGCAATAAATTAATTTCTATGGTTCTGCAAATATTGTTAAGCGGTAATCCGGAAGAATTGTTCTCGAACGGATTAACCAAACCCATACCATTAATTTGGGTTGATACGAATACAAAACCGATCATCCAGCCCATAAAAATGCTCCAATAACCCATATCCTGACTGATAACTAAAGTAAAAGAAACTACAAATAGCCAAATAAATACTTTAGTTAAATAACTGTATGTTGTGGGAAAAACTGTGTTCTTGATACGCTCACACATGCCCATACTGTCGGTTAACCTCACAATCATCTCATTTAACTGAATGAATTGATAGCCATCTATAACCCGATTTTTATAGAGTTGTTGCAAATCTCTTGATTGAATATTTAAAATAGCATTGTGCGTGTTGGTATGCTTGTTCAGCTCATCTTTTTCATCTTCGTTAAGGTATTTGGTATAAATTTCGTCAACTGTACCCCTTAAATTTGCTTTTAGTGCATATAAAAAAGAAATATGTCTACATGTCATTCTTTTCACGGCTTCATGATCATCTCCAGCGTAGTTAATTAAACTTCTGGCAAAACTTCTGGAGTCGTTAACTAATGCGCCCCAAATTTTTCGGGCTTCCCACCACCTATCATAGGCCTGGTTATTATTAAAACCAATAAAAAAGGCAATTGCAGTTCCTAAAACCGTTGGTATAATTGATGAAATCTGAAAATGATAAGCAATCAAATATTCCCTCACAAAATAGGCTGCGGTACAAGAAACAATCATGATTAAATCAACCTTCCAAGTATTGATTAGTATTCTACTTACACGAATGTTTTCTCCAATGAGCATAATCTAGATAAATAATTTTATAGTACTTTTAACAATAAACCTTTTAAGTATTCTCCTTCTGGAAAAGATAAACGTATTGGATGGTCTTCTGGTTGTGAAAATTGTCTAATTATTTGAATTTCTTTTCCAGCATCTAATGCTGCCCAAGCTAGAATTTGCTTAAATGTCTCTATATCAACTGCTCCAGAACAAGAGAATGTTGCTAGCAAACCACCGCTTTCTAATAATAATAATCCTAAACGGTTAAGATCTTTGTAAGCACGAGCAGCTCGATCTAAGGCAGAACGAGAAGGTGCATATTTTGGAGGGTCTAAAACCACAATGTCGAATTTTTTACCTTCTTCTTTAAATGCCCTTAATTGTTTATTTACATCAGATTGAATAGCGGTATGGTTTTTCGATTTAAACTTGTTAAGTTCTATGTTTTGTTTCAAGGTTTCTATAGCCAAAGCAGAGCTATCTACACTGGTTACATCTCTTGCGCCTTGCTTAAATGCATTTAAGGTAAACCCTCCACTATAACTAAAACAGTCTAATACTGTTTTTCCTTCAGCATACTGTGCCAAAGTTAATCGGTTATCGCGTTGGTCGCAATAAAAACCTGATTTTTGCCCCTCTGCAATATTGATGTGATAGGTAATTCCATTCTCTTTTACTGCAATAAATGCAGCTGGAGCTTTTCCCCAAAGCAATCCGTTTTCGGCGGTAATGCCTTCGTGGGTACGTGCGGTGGCATCGCTACGGTCGAAAATCCCGGTAGGTTTTATTAACTTGACCAGAATATCGATAATTATATTTTTTGCTTTTTCGATACCTGTACTTAAAATTTGTACCGAAAGGAAATCAGCATATTGATCTACAATTAAGCCAGGTAAAAAATCAGCCTCGCTAAAAATTAGACGGTAAGCGTTGGTCTCTTTACTTTTTAACAAATGAGCCCTAGCTTCTAAGGCTTTGTTAATCTTCTGCTCGTACCATGCTGCATCAATAACTTTTTCTTCTTCCCACTCTAACAAACGAACAGCTACACGAGATTGATCATTATAATAACCATAGGCTAAAAAATCATCTTTTGCACTCAGAACTTTTACGATATCGCCATTTTCGGGTTTGCCTTTGATTTTTTCTAATGCTCCAGAAAATACCCAAGGATGATGTTGTAAAACTGCTTTTTCTTTTCCTTTTTTTAACTTGATCTCAACCATGTTGCAAAGGTAATAAAAATCTGAGGTTGGAAGGTTGGAAGGATTTTTGGCCAAGTAAGTTAATGTTAAATCAATGAAATAAACCGCAAATTGTATAATAAATGCACAGTGTTTTTCGTGTCTTTTTGGTTAAATACTATTTTTACCAAATGGAAGAAATTACTTGGAATGATTTTGAAAAAGTAGAATTAAGAGTTGGAACGATACTCGAAGCTTTTGATTTTCCGGAAGCAAGAAAACCTGCCTATAAAGTAAAGGTTGATTTTGGAGAATTAGGGATTAAAATGAGCAGCGCTCAAATAACTAAACATTATACAAAAGAAGAGTTGGTAGGCAAGCAGATTGCCGGAGTGGTTAATTTTCCGAAAAAGCAGATTGGTAAATTTATGAGCGAATTTTTGGTAACAGGATTTGCAGATGAAAATGGCGATATAGTGCTTTCTGCTGTTGATAAAAAAGTGCCAAATGGCAGTAAACTCATTTAGCTCTCTAGTCTCCTAAACGGGTAATTTAAACATTATTCTTACCTTAGCAGTCTCTGGCCCCCTTTTAGGGGTTAGGGGTAAAAATGTCTTTCTATAATTTCGAAGCAAATACAGATACTACACAAGAAGATGAGCATTTTATGCGCTTGGCTTTAAACGAAGCAAAAAAAGCATATGATGCTGAAGAAATTCCGATAGGTGCAATTGTGGTAGCTCAAGGAAAAATTATTGGTCGAGGTTATAATTTAACAGAGCAGTTAAATGATGTAACTGCACATGCAGAAATGCAAGCATTTACTGCCGCTGCACAAACACTAGGAGGTAAGTACCTAAAAGATTGTACTTTGTATGTAACTATTGAGCCCTGTGTAATGTGTGCTGGAGCAAGTTTTTGGACACAGATTAGCAGAATTGTATATGGTGCTAACGAAGATAAACGTGGATTTACACGTATCAATCAAAACCTTTTACATCCTAAAACGTTGTTAAAAGGTGGAGTTTTAGCAACCGAATGCGGTGCATTAATGACTGCCTTTTTTCAGAATAAACGCAAATAACTTGACAAACAATTGAGAAAAACTTAACCTTTCTCTGTTATATTTGTACATTAACATTTTTTAAACTTAAATAAATATAAATTATGGCTTTTGAATTACCTGCGTTAGCATACGCAACAGACGCATTAGAACCACATATCGATAAAGCTACTATGGAAATTCACCATGGTAAACATCACCAAGCTTATGTTACCAATTTAAACAAAGCATTAGAAGGTAAACCTGAGGCAAATTCAAGCATTGAAGATATCGTTAAAAACATCTCTAAATATCCTGCAGCAGTTCGTAATAATGGTGGTGGTCATTACAATCACTCTTTATTTTGGACAGTATTAGGACCAAACAAAGGTGGTGAGCCAACTGGCGATTTAGCAAAAGCTATTAATGAAACTTTTGGTTCATTTGCTGAGTTAAAAACCAAATTACAAGATGCTGGAGCAACTCGTTTTGGTTCTGGTTGGGCTTGGCTTTCTGTTGGTGCAGATAAAAAATTAGTTGTTTCTTCTACTCCAAATCAAGATAATCCTTTAATGGATGTTGCTGAAGTGAAAGGTACACCAATTTTCGGTATCGATGTTTGGGAACATGCTTATTACCTAAAATATCAAAATAAACGCCCTGATTATTTAGCGGCAATTTGGAATGTTGTTAATTGGGATGCGGTAGCAGATCGTTACAAAAAAGCATTGTAAATTAACTACTTAAAAATAAAGGCTTGTGAAATCAATTTCACAAGCCTTTATTTTTTATTGATATTTTGCTAAATTGCAGGCATAAAACCATCAGGAACGTATTAACTAAGTTAGTTCTTGATATTATAAACTTTAAAAGACATATATACGCTGATGAAAAAGTTGATTTTAATGATGATGTTGGTGCTAGGCGCAGTTTTTTCTAGTATTGCACAACAAAAGCAGCCTACTGCAGAAGAGTTGGCAAAAAAAAATATGGACGAGTTAGAGCCACGTTTAAAACTGAGCTCCACCCAAAAAAGTGTAATCTATAATTATGCATTTAATTTAGCAAAGGAGCAAATTGCGCTATATAAAAAGCAACAGGTTACGGGTTATAACGATGAGGAATTAACAAAATATTATAAGCTGCAAAACGAAACCAATAAAAATATCAAAACAGTTTTAAAGCCTGATCAGATTATCGAATTCGATAAAATTACCGAAGAACGCTTGAGTGGTGTTGATCCAAAAAAGAAAAAAAAGAAGCTTAAAAAAGGAGAAGAAGAAGAGAAAGTTGTAGGTATTGAAGGCTTAAAAATTGGGAATAATTAAACACCATGAGCTTGGTGGTATTGGATTTTCTGTTTACCATTTTGCATCTCTTTATTATAGGCTTTAATCTTTTTGGTTGGATAATAAAGCAGACAAGAAAGCTGCATTTTTGGTTCGCAATGTTAACCTTGGCTTGTTGGACTATTTTAGGTATTTGGTATGGTCTTGGCTATTGCCCAATTACAGATTGGCAATGGAATATTAAGACAAAACTTGGCGAACAAAATTTACCAGGTTCCTTTATCAAATACTTTGCAGATAAAATTACAGGTACAAATATCAATTCAGATTTAATTGACGCCTTAACACTTGGTCTTTTTTTGATTGCAATTATTTGTTCTATAAGGGTTAATTTTTTCAGAAAAAGAGTCTTGGTTTAGATGCCAATTATATCCTTCTTTTTTCGGCTTTTCATTGTTTTAGGGATGATCGCTAAAATTTCTTCTTTTAAGGCATTTAGCATTCTTTTTTTGATGAAGTTTTTATGTGTAACCAAACTGATCTCTCTAACGGGTTCTGGAGATTTAAAATGGCGAACTTTGTTCAGTTGTTTAACGCTCAAATCTGTTAAAGCCAGCTCTGGCAAAAGTGTGGCGCCATCATTTACATCAACCATCCTTATTAAGGTTTCTACACTTCCTGTATTATAAGTCAAAGATTGGATACGGTTATTCTTTGTAGATCTGCAAATATTTAATACTTGAGAACGCATGCAATGCCCTTCATTTAATAACCATATATTTTCGTCTTCTAAATCATCTGCATCTATTGCTTTTTTCTTAAACAATTTGCTGTTTTTGCTAATGTAACTTACAAAATTCTCATAGTAGAGTGGAGTTTCAGCAATATTTGCATCCACCAGCGGTGTTGCTAAAATACCACAATCTATTACGCCAGTTTTAAGGTGATGAACTATGTCTTCTGTAGTATATTCCCAAATTAATAATTTTAGCTCAGGATATTTTAGCAGCATGGCGGCAATTACTTTTGGCAGTAAATAGGGCGCAATAGTAGGTATAATACCAATTTTCAATTCGCCTATTACATCTTGCTCCTGACTACTAATAATCTCTTTAATCTTTTTGTTCTCCTGTAAAACAATACGTGCCTGTGCAATTATTTGCGAACCAATTTCTGTAGGAACCACTGGCTGTTTACTCCTGTCGAAAATTTTAACGTTTAAAAATTCTTCTAGTTTTTGTACCTGCATACTTAATGTTGGCTGGGTTACAAAACACTTATCAGCTGCGCTTACAAAGCTCCGATAAGTATCTACTGCAACAATATATTCTAGCTGAACTAAGGTCATATAGTTAAAATTTATAATTATATGTAAAAGTATCAATTTTGACGATGAAATAACAATTTAAGATTTATTATTTTAAGGATATTATTTTCATCCTCCAATCTAGGTAAATTTATCATGATAATTTTTCTATATAGTTCATTACATTTGTTATTCAAGCATAGATATAATGGATAATCAGTTTTCTTTAAAAGGCAAAGTAATTGTTGTTACCGGCGGTACTGGTATAATTGGCAAATCATTTATTAAAGGCATTGTTGCTGCCGGCGGAATAGTGGGCATATTAGGCAGAAATGAAAAAGTAGCTAATGAAAGAGCCGAAGCTGTAAATAAAAATGGTGGGAAAGCTATAGCATTAATCGCTGATGTATTGGATGAAAAAGCTTTGGAAGCTGCGAAGGATAAAATTTTAGCTGCATTTGGAAGAATAGATGGATTGGTAAACGCTGCAGGCGGTAACATTCCGGAAGCTATTATCCAAAAGGATGATGATATTTTTGGAATGAACATAGACGGGATGCGTAAAGCAATGGAGTTAAATTTGTGGGGAACATTAATTCCAACCCAGGTTTTTGGTAAAGCAATGCTTGCTGCTGGAAAAGGAAGCATTGTAAATATTTCCTCAATGAGTTCAAAAAGAGTAATCACCAGAGTTTTGGGTTACAGCATGGGTAAAGCAGCTATAGATTGTTATACCCAATGGTTTTCGGTAGAATTGGCCAACAGATTTGGAGATAAAGTTAGAATGAACGCTATTGCGCCAGGATTTTTCTTAACCGAACAGAACAGAGCGTTGTTAACCAACACAGATGGTTCTTATACCGAACGTGGTAATTTGGTAATCCAGCAAACCCCATTTAAACGTTTTGGAGATACAGATGAATTAACTGGTGCTTTACAATGGTTATTGAGTGATGCTTCTGCATTTGTAACGGGAACCGTAATTAATGTAGATGGTGGTTTCTTTGTAAATAGTGGGGTTTAATAAATTTGTCATCCATAACATAGCGAAGTATGTAATTTCAGAATTTATAAATCAGATTTCTCGAAATTGAAAAAAAATCTATCTGCTCAACATGTTTAATGCCTTTGTTGAAATCTTAATTTAAAAGCATTCATTTCTTTATTTAATTTCCCCCAATTATGGGATTAATCAAAGACATTTATAACAAACCATTTTACGAGCAATTAGCTACAAGTTTAGAAAAAGTTATTCCTAATTTTCAATCTGCAGAGTTTATGAAAGCAATTTTAACCGATGCTTTTTATAATATGGAATGGAAAGAAAGAGTACAACATACAACAAAAGTATTGCATCAATTTATGCCTACAGACTTTGCAGAGAGTACAAGATTGATGGAATATATTGTAGCACAATTAAGAGCAGATGGTTTTGGCGAACAAGGTTTGGTATTTATGTTTTTGCCAGACTATATTGCAACTTATGGGTTAGAAGATTATGACAACTCTGTTAAAGCATTAGAATTTTTAACCCAATTTATAAGTGCAGAATTTGCAGTTCGCCCATTTCTGTTAAAATATAGTGATCGATTAATGGGCGAAATGCTACGAATGTCAACTCACAAAAATCATCATGTTCGTCGCTTTGCAAGCGAAGGTAGCCGACCACGTTTACCTTGGGGAGCCGCAATTCCTGCATTAAAAAAAGATCCTGCATTGATTTTGCCCATACTGGAAAATCTCAAGAACGACCCTTCTGAATATGTAAGAAGAAGTGTAGCCAATAATTTAAATGACATTACAAAAGATCATCCAGAAATTGTAATAGAAATCGCAAAAAAATGGAAAGGGTTAGGCAAAGAAACGGATGCTATAATCAAACATGCTTGCCGAAGCCTGCTTAAAAGCGGTCATCCAGAAATTTTAAGTTTTTATGGTTTAGATGCCAATCATTTAGCCGTGGTTGATTTTAAAATTGAAACACCGAAAATTAATATAGGAGACGAAGTTCTATTCTCATTTTATATTAAAAATGAAGATCAAATTGAACGCTACATCAGATTAGAATATACTGTTCATTACCTCAAAAATAATGGTTCATTAGCGGGTAAAGTTTTTAAGATTAGCGAAAAAGCCTATCCAGCAGGTGCGGAAATTAAAATACAACGGAAACAGAGTTTTAAATTAATCACCACACGGAAATTTCATATAGGTCATCATAAACTTTCCATAATGGTAAATGGGCAAGAAAAAGCGATTGGAGATTTTGAACTTTTGAGTTAGAACAGCTGTTTACCGATAAAATTATCCTATTTATCGTCACTTTCGGTTATTAGTTTGTCGTAAGATTTAAGTTTGTATCATTAATTATATAATATTTACCTAATATTTAATCATATGAATGAGCTAAAGACGATATTAAACGAAGTATTCCTTAAAACGATTTTCGGGATATTGATAGGATTTTCTTTATTAGGAACAGGCTGTAAAAAAGAAGAAGACACCAACACAACTACAGACCCAACAACCGGTGGAGGTACAACAACTGCTGGTACTTCTACAATAACAAACACAGGTATTATTTCTGGTACTGCAGAAGGTTCTACAGAAGTTGGTGCAAATGTAGATGACCTTATCGCAAATTCTACCTTTACCAGTGTAGTTGCAATAAATTTTGGTACCACAACAACAATTACTAATCCATTAGCGGCAGCTGGCGTTACCATTACACAAAGTGGAGGAGATGTAACCATAAATTCTACAGCAACAGCGGTCGATTTTCAATTATCGGGCACAACCACAAACGGTTCAGTTAAAATCTATAGCGAAAAAAAGTTTAAATTAACTTTAAATGGAGCAACCATTACCAATAATGATGGACCTGCAATTAACATTCAATCTTCTAAAAGGGCATTTATACAAGTTAATGAAAATACTACAAATACTTTAACAGATGCCGCTACCTATGCTACATCTACAGAAGATACGAAAGGAACAATTTTTAGCGAAGGCCAAATGATTTTTCTGGGCAACGGTACTTTAAATGTAAAGGCAAATTATAAACATGCCATTGTAAGCGATGATTATGTACGCCTAATTGCCGGAAATATTAATGTTACTGGAGCTGTTTCTGATGGTATACATACCAATGATGCCATTATTATTGATGGTGGTACATTAAAAATCACAGCTGCTGGAGATGGCATTCAGGCAGACGAAGGTTATGTTATAATCAATGACGGGAACATTACCTTAAATACAGTTGATAAAGGAATTTCAGCTTCTTACGAAGGAACGGATGCCACGATTATTCCTTTTGTTACCATTAATGGTGGTACAATAACTGTAAAATCTACAACAGGAGAGGGCATAGAGAGTAAGGGCATACTTACCATAAATAAAGGCACTATTACTGTAAATACTTTCGATGATGGACTAAATGCAGCAAAAGCAATCTACATAAATGGCGGTTCTATATACGCCTATGCAACCAATAACGACGCAATGGATTCTAACGGAACATTCACAATAACTGGTGGTATAATTGTTGCCATTGGTGCTAACTCTCCAGAAGCAAGTATTGATTGTGACGCAAGAACTCTTAAAATAACAGGGGGTTTGGTAATTGGTATCGGTGGTGCAACAAGCGGGCCAACAACAAGTGTTACCACAGTTAGAGCGGTAGTAATGGGCAGTGGTGCAGCAAACGCTATAATACATTTAGAGGCGGCAGATGGAACAGAAGCTTTAACGTTCCTAGTGCCTAAATCTTACAGTACATTAATTTTTGCAAGCTCAAAGTTAAAAGCAAGTACCATGTACACCGTGTACACAGGGGGTAGTGTTTCTACTGATGCTACCAACTTTAATGGTTTATATTTAACTGGAACATATAATAAAGGTACAAAAGGTACAACATTTACCACCACTAATGTTTTGACACAAACTGGTGGCAGTATCAGTAGAAATTAATTCCAAAGGTTAATTGTTTATTTTTCTTAAGGCTATCCAAATTGGGTGGCCTTTTTTGTATATTTAATATAAATCAATAACGCTCTATGAAAGAATTTTTACCACAATATCTACAAGAACCAAAATTGTCTAACGCTGAAGTTTTTACAAAAATTTGGCTTAAACCTAAAATGGTATTTAAGTTTATCAATGCTTATCGATACGAAAATTACATGATCTTATTACTACTATTGTTAGGTATAGTAAAGGGATTAGATCGTTTGGCTGATAAGGGTAATTCTACAGATTTATCAATGGGGAACATTATTGTTAGTGCGGTACTTATTGGAGGTATAACAGGATGGATCGGAACTTACATTTATGCTGTTTTTATCAGTTTAACTGGGCCAATGTTTGATGGTAAGGCAACAACCAAAGCTATATTTAGAATATTAGCTTATGCCTATATCCCAACAATATGTTCAATATTTGTTATTTCTGGCCAACTTTATTTACTCAATAAAAATTACTATGAGATTAATGAAAATCTACAGTTATTTATCTCTTATGCTTTGTTAACAATAGAAATTGTTTTGTCTCTGTGGACAGCAGTTTTATGCGTTGTAGGCCTTGCAGAAGTGCAAAAAATAACATATTTCAAAGCATTTCTAAACTTGGTTGTGCCCTTTTTAATGTTTGTTATACCTATTTTGGTATGTATGTTTATGGCAACTTTAATAAGATAATCATAGTAACTAAAATCTATGGTAAATCGTTTCTGTAGCTTTAGCCTCTTCTCCCTCAGGCGAAATATTAAACGCTCTGATAATAAATTGATCTGAATTAATGATTTCTAGTTCGGTTCTCCAACCCCAAGGTTCTGGCATATCTGGGCCACCGTAGCTGCCCAGCACAGAAAAGCCATTGCCAGTTTCATTACCTTCAGAAGCCATAATTCCTGTACCCATATGGAAAGTATCAATCCAGCTGCATTGGCACTTATTACTTCCCAAATCGTAGCCCCAAAGCATGGTTCCTTCAAAAGGCTTGCCATTTAAAGTACCCGTATATTCATAGCGAATAAACCGGCTATCCATAATAGTGGTAATTTTGCCCCTCATTGGTGATTCATCCGCTAGCACATCTTTCTCAAACCAAGTGCGTGTTCTTCCATCCCAGCTACCTGCTAAACTTGCCAATCTTAAATGTGGGCCGCTTTCTTTAGAAATTTCTAATTTACTTTTGCTCATCCTCACTAAAATAACTATTTTATTTTAACTCAATGTTATAGAATTAAAAAGATTTGCAAAATTTTGAAGCGCAATACCCATGCTTATTTTTAATGCCTGTTCCCGTGTTTCGCTTGTACGCTTCGCTTCGTCATTTTATTCCTCGCTGCAGGGTACCGCTTTCACCCGGGGCTAGACATAAAAAACTGTGCCATTTAACTACAATTTAAAAAGCAAATGTTAATTTTATAGCTGATTGTTACATCTTCCTTTCTTCAGCCCACTTCGCTGATTTAGGTTAATATAGATCCTATCAATAGATTACAATAAGTAATAACCTACAAACTCATATATAAAAAAACAATAAATTACACAGCAATGAAGCCAACCTTATATTTCCTAACCTTGTTTGGTATTTTTTTTGCCGCTTGTAATTCATCAAATTCAAAAGAAGAAAAAGCTAAGCTAGAGACTTATACCAGTAAAGAAATTCGGTGGACAATCGAAATTCCCGAAGGATATACAAAGCTTAGTAAAACACGACTAGAGGCAAACGAGAAAAAGTGGAAACAAGCTTTAGCTAATGTAAACGACAACGAAACAACTAATAGCAAATCATTATTGTTAGTTAATTTTCAAAAAAACCAGTTTAATTCTTTGCTTGCAACGGCACAAGTTTTTGATTTAACTCAAGATGGAGATTATTTAGTAAATAGGCAAATAGTAAAAAAAATGATTTATGATACCTACACGAATCAAAAAATCAAGATAGATACTCTATCAGCAACAGAAGTTATAGCAGGTCAAAAATTTCAAACTTTCAACATCACGCTTTTTGGTCCAAACGGCGAAGTCTTGTTAAATCAACTAACATATAACAAGCTGATAAATGGCTACGATTTTGGCATTAGCATTAATTATAATAATGAAATGGATAAGAAAATTTTAATCGATGCTTTCAAAAAATCCAAATTTGTAAAATAGTAACATTAAAATGCCTCAGATTATTTTTTAACTTCGCCAAATGTCATCACATCATATTGTTAGAGAAAAACAAGAACCAGCCCTATACATTCATCATTTAGGCAATTTTGATGAAGAATATTTGGGCCAGTTATTAGAATGGAGTCCAACTTTGTTGGTAGCAGCAAGCGAATATGAAAAAGTGATTTCATTAGGGCTAAAAGTTGATGTCGTTTTTGGTATCGATGAGACTTTGGCCAATCAAGAAAACACCAAATGGATTTATTCGGCTACTGAGAGTTTGCAAACCGTAGTTAAATATTTAGTGTCCGAAAAATATCCAGCAGTAAACATTATCAGTAGGGAAAATAAATTTGATGATGTGGCTGATTTCTTGCCAGAGATCAACATTGTTTTATTTACAGAAACGGAGAAAAGCTATGCTGTAAAGCCAGGTTTTAGTATATGGAAACCTGCTGGCACTATTTTTCATATTGATATTATCTCATATTTTGAAACTAGCAATTTAAAGCAAGATGAAAATGGAGATTTTGTAGTATTAAAAGATGGTTTCGTAAGTTTTGTATTTGGTACAGATTATTTGTTTTTAAGCGAATTGTTATGATCATTTTAAGAAAAGCTAAAGAAGAAGATATTGAAATCATAACTAAGTTAGCAAAAGAGATTTGGCCACAAACTTATGGAGATTATATCGAACAAGATCAATTACGATACATGTTAGAGCTGATGTATAATAAGGGCGAATTATTAAGTCAGTTACAGCAAGGGCATACGTTTTTAATCTCTTCAGAAAATGAAAAAGACGTAGGTTTTGCTGGCTTTTCTGTGGCAGATCCAAACAATGGCACCTATAAATTACACAAGTTATATGTTTTACCAGAGATGCATGGTAAAGGAGTTGGTAAAATACTCATCAACGAAGTTGTAAGGCTAGCTAAACACAACGGAGGAAAAACATTACTGCTAAATGTTAATAGGAATAATAACGCCAAAGATTTCTATCTAAAAGCTGGCTTTAAAATAAAAGAAACCGTTGACATTAATATCGGCAACGGTTTCTTTATGAATGATTATGTAATGGAAAGTGCTATTTAGGCCTATCTTCCAGTTAATTTTGGAACGCGAGAAGGTGTATCTATTCCTTTAACAATACTAACCGCACTTTTAGCAATTGCTCTAATGGTTGATAGAATATTTTCTACATCCAATGTTTTGTATTCATCAGTTACTTGGTGGTAATGAGGATCAATATCAATTTGATCTGTACTAATGGTATGTGCTGGAACGCCTAATGCTGCCAATGTTGCATTATCACTTCTGTAAAATAAGTTCTGTGCAGTGTAAGGATCTGGATGGAAAGTAAACTCGGTACCCTCTAAGTTTTTCTGTAAGATCTTTCCTAAATCTGATTTCTCATAACCAGTGATAAAGGCCGTGTTTTTACCGAATTTACTGTCTTTACCAATCATTTCGATATTGAACATAGCTACTACTTCGTCAGGATTTAATTTTTGAGAAAAGTATTTCGACCCAAACATTCCCATTTCTTCTCCCGTAAAGGCTACAAAAATTAAGGTACGCTCATTATTGTTTAATTTCTTGTAGTATTTCGCTAAAGCAATAACTGCAGATGTGCCAGAAGCATCATCGTCAGCACCATTCATAATGCTATCAGCACCTGCTTCTTTAGGTTTAATAATGCCATTGTGATCATAATGACCACCAAAAACAACAAATTCTTTAGCTTTAGATTTACCCGGAATAACACCAGCAACATTAAATAATGGCATTTTAGTAACCTCATTTTTAAGCTCTACCTTAAAATCTTTAGCAATACTTTCTTTATCTAATACAAATACCATCGCTGTTGCATTTGCTGGGTTCACATCGTCAACCATTGTAGCTCTAGCTGGGCTAGTTTTTAAACGTTTAAAAGCATCAACAAATTTAATGTCAACCAAAACTATTTGTTTTTTACCTGCTCTTGCCAAATTACGGTATTGACTATTAAAATCTTTTTCAGGGTCTAATTTGATCCAGCCATCGCTATTGGTTTGGTCAAAAGTCAATTGTTCGTTATTGTGGCCAAGAACTAATATGTTTTCGGCTGCAATTTTCTGCCCATCTATACTTACTGCAGCAGCCGAAGGCTTAAGTTGATATTTGTAAAAGGTTTGGCGATAACCAGTTTCTCCAGGTAATGGTTTTAAGCCAATCTGTTTAAATTCACTTTCTATAAAAGTTGCCGCTTTATCAATGCCAGGAGTAAAAGTTCTTCTGCCCTGCATTTCATCGCCAGCTAAAGTTTTAATTAAGTGGTCTACGTAGTCTTTGGTTATAATTTTATTAATGTCCTGAGCCGAAGCAATTGCGGCAACAAAAATCAGGCACAAGGTGTAAAGTGTTTTTTTCATCATTTTATTTAGTAGTATAATTTGTTTGAATGATAATAAAGCTATTAGCTAAATTCGGATTAAGGTACTGTTATTCAATAAAAACAACAAATTGTGTCCAAATTTTTACGTGTGTCTAAATTAATCTTCTTGATTTAATTCCCTCACAGCTCGTCTTCTTATTAATTCTTTCCTCTTTTCGGTATCTGTACCTGTTCTAGTTTCATGTATGCCGTCAGTTACCTCCACCTCAAACTCTCTATCCTTATTAGAATGGTGTATATGGGTAAACTCTATATTTTCTATCGCTTTGTCATAAGGCCCTCGGCCACTCATTAATTTTACAAATACAGGTAAACACTCAAAAAACACAAATAATAGACCTATAAACGTAATAGCAATTGCAGTATTGTTATCTCTAGAGCCATCTACATTATAACTTAATTGCCCTAAAGCCCAATTTCTATCAGCAAAACCAGCAATACTTGTTAAGCTATCTAATTGTTTTTTGGTGTAAAGATTTTCGCTCATTAAACCATCAAACTGTTTTCGGCCATCTACAAATTTTTCTAAAGCTCTAACATCTTTGGTTAAAGTATCTAAGCTTTGCTGGCGTAGCCTAAGTTCTTCTTCCTTTCTCTTGGCGTAAGGGCCATAACCCATTACACCCGATGTTTCTGTTGTTTTATTACCGAAAATCTCAAAGTTCAGCTTCTGTCTATCTGCTTTTATACCCGCTTCTAACGAATCTCGCTGCGCTTTTACCTCTTTTAACTTGTTAAGTTCTACAGTGTATTTTTTATCGAAAGCCTTATTTAAAGTATCTATTTTGGCTCGTTGCCCATTCAAATAACTTACACTTAAACGTTGCTTAATTTCTTTATCAAATATTTTTAATTCCAATGGTCTAGAAATAACCATCCCAATCATTATTGCTAACAAAATTCTTGGTGTTGCTTGTAAAACCTGCTTACCAGTACTTGCACTTTTATTAATGCTTGATACGATGTACCTATCCATATTAAAAATGGCCAAACCCCAAATTATGCCAAAAAATATGGCGAATAACCAAGCTAATGTAGATCCGCTAAACACAAAATACATAGCATAGCCACCAGAAAGTGCCGCAAATAAGCCGGTAAAGAAAATAGTAGCACCAATACCAAAGTATTTATTATGCTCTGTAGGATGTTTTTCTAAGGTTGCCAGATGTGCGCCAGAGCAGAACCAAAAGAAACGAGAGATGTCATTCATGGGATGAACAAAATTAACGGAATTTATAGTTAAACGTATTTAATGCCAAGTTGTTACAGCAATTACCATAAAAAGTAGCTACGTGTACGTGTTATTGGGTAGGCTAAAATACCAAATAAAGGGTATTTAATCGATATAAAATTTCATTCAATTTTGGATAGTACAAAAAATGCTTTCCATCATGAATTTAATACCATGCATAAAACAATGTTTATTGGCTTTTAGTCTATGTCTATTTACCATCACTTTTAGCTCAACATTTGCCTCGGCACAAAAAAGAGTGGTGTTAACCGAAGAAGAACAAGTACAAGAAGCCGTTAGCAAAGAAGTAGATGAATTATTTAAAAGCTCCGATTTTTTAAAGAAGAAGAACAAAAAGTTCAGTTCAGTAAAGGGCTACATGGTAGTAGACATAGCTGTGGTTCAAAACGGCAAATTGTCATCTTTTTTTAAGGTAGATAGCGATATCAAAAACATCGATTTTATTGAGTATGCAGCAGATATAGTGATGAAGCACAAATTCGAATTCAAGCTGCCAAAACAACAACGCTATAAAATCAGGCAAACTATAAACATCGAATAATATTTAAAACCAAAACCATGAACAAAAAATTACTATTTATCGCAGTCCTTATATCCTTAACAGGAGGTTTTGCAAACGCTCAATTGGGTAAATTAGTTGGTAAAAAAGGCGCTAAAAAATCTGGCCAATTTAAAACTGTTTGGGAATCTGAGTTTGCAAATAAGGCAAATCGAATTTCAATGATCAATGCAGAGGGGACCTATATTTTAGGCACTGACGACAATTCTGCTACAACACTAGATGCAGATGGTAAACAAATTTGGGAAGGGGATTATAAAAAAATAACTACTAATAAAACCAATTCTTCAGAATATCAATACTATATCAAAAGTAAAGATGGTGGTTATTTGTTCCTTTTCGACAGCAGAAAGTTAGGTACAGACCGTATTGCGGTAATCGACGTTAAAACCGGGAAAGAAATGTGGAATACCGAAAACTACCAAAATTTACTTTCTAAGGATGGGGGTTCTGTAGAAACCGTTAATTACATTAATGAGCTAGATGCTTTTATGATTGCCCAAAAAGATGGGTTAAATATGGTTAGAGCCAAAACAGGCGAGAAAATTTGGGAAACTAAATTATTTAAAGGTAGTATAGGTAAATACGTTTACAACAAAAGCAAAAACGAAATTGTAATGATTAATTATAAGCCCACTGCGCTAGCCGCCTTGTTTTCGGGCTTTAAAAATCAGCTGGTAAAAATTAACGCTGCCAATGGCGAAATTTTGTGGGACGCTACTTTCAGAGGTACAATTGAGAAAAAACTAATTACAAGAGAAGCCTTAGTTAATTTAGATATAAAAGATGGCAAGGTATATTTATGGTTGGACGGGCTGCAATGTTTCAATTTAGATAATGGGCAAAAAGTTTGGGAGGTTGATTATGAAAACGATATGAGTAAAAACTCTGGGTTTTTAGGTAACAAAACCAAAAAAGGGATCTATGGTACTTTAGCTGATCCAATTTTTACCAAAGATGCAGTCTACATTGTAATTTTTGCTAATCGTAGCCGTACTAAATATGTAGAAAAACACGACTTGGAAACAGGCAAATTACTATGGGCTTCAGAAAAAATTGCGGGTGCTTTCTCTATGCCTCGTATTTATAAAACTAACGATAGGGTTATGGTACAAGTTGGTGGTAAAGTAGAAGTGCAGGAGATAGCTACCAGAAGAACTACTAGCGGAGTAGAAACCGAGTACAAGATTTATACAGATTATATTGCTCAAAAAAATGGTATACTTTCTTTAGATGATAAAACCGGGCAAACCGTATGGCGTTCTGAGAAATTTGATAAACGTATAACCGATATGATTATACACGAAGATAAAACTGTTTTTGTTGGCGATGGAGATGAGTTTTATTCTTACGATATTTCATCTGGAAAGCAACTATTTGATGTAAAACACAATGATGCTAGAGTTGGTAAAGCCACAGATGTAATCGATTTTGATGATAACGTTGTGGTATTATCTGAAAAAGGTTTAGCGAGCTATAAAAAAGCTGATGGCAAGAGGGCGTATGCTACAGATAAATTACCAGATGTAGATTTCTTCTATGAAATTGGCGGAAACTACTTCTTGCGTAACCAAAAAAATTCTAAAAATGTAATATATGGAGTAGACATGACCAATGGAGAAATTAAAGGGAAAGTAGAATCGAAAGGTAAAGGTGGTAGTGATAGATACGGAGATGGAATTGATATCTCAGATGATGGCGAATTTATCTTTGCTTTTAAAGGTAAAAAGGTAGAAAAAATTAAAGTTAACAACTAGTTGTGCAAACAACATTGTTTATGGTTCGGTTGCAGGTTTGCCTGCAGCCGTTTTTTATAAATACCCTTATATTAAAACATTGTCTGTCTATATACAAATTTTCATCCTTTAGCCTATTTAAGTATCTCTTACCTAGAACAGCGCTAAATTTTTGTAACAGTTAGCTCTATTAACTAAGCAAACGCTTTCATGAAAAAATTAATTATTCTTTGCTTTCTATTGCCAATGCAATTAAAAGCTCAACAAGTTCAATATGCGAGTAAAATCTTAAAATACTCTTCAGATTTAGGAGGAAAGGTAAATAGTATAAAACGTATTATTGGTAGGCCAGATGCTTTTCCTCAGGGCGGACCAAGCGCCAATGCATGGGTTGCTAAAGATGCTTTGGGAAATGGCTTTGTAGAAGTAGAGTTTAACAAAGCCCAAACCGTAAACCAGATTGCCATTTTCGAAAACCTGAACGCGGGCTGCGTAACCAAAGTGATGGTGGCAGATGCATCAGGTAAATTTCACACAGTGATTAAAAAGCAAAGTGGTTTTGTAAGATGGATGAACAGCTGGCAAGCTGGCGCTAATCCAGATAGAGCTTATTATTTTAATAGGAAAAGACGTAAAATAGAAAAAGCCTTAGATGTTTCTCATAATGCCGATATAGAGTATATAATGTTAGCGACACCAGAAAATGATGTTAAAATGGTTCGTGTAGAATTTAACTTTTCTTTAAAACCAGGTCAGAAACAACTAGATGCAATTGCGATATCGGATACTGAAGAGCCTATACAGCCACACATTAATCTATTAAGTGGCGCAGATAGGTTTGCTGCTGCCGAGAAATTAATCTATTCGCCTGACAAGGACTGCGATCTAAGTTCCATATTAGTTTACGATAATGAGCTGTATTATACTATTAGTATGTACGAAAAAGCTGGAGAAATTCATGCTATCGATTTAGCTAACCCAACACATGTAGTAGATGTAACAAAAAAAATCAGGAACGATAAAAAATTGAATTACATATTAGGTTTTTCTCCTGAAACAAAGACGATATTGATGGGTAGTGAGAATAAATGGCGGAGAGGCGGAGATGATTTAGGATTTGATTTTTTTAGTTGGGAAAATGGAGTTTTTACTTATAAAAAACCATTAAGAGTGGTTGGTTACAATAATTATGGAGATTATGCAGATGTATTCCTGGCAAAAGATAATCAACACATTCTATTTGGAATAGAATCAGATTTAACACAAGGTGGATATGATCTTTACTTCTCCCAACCAAAAGACGAAGATAATTTTGGTTTATTACAAAATATGGGCAAAAGTTTAAATACTGCAGCTGATGAAACCAATCCCTTCCTATTAAGTGATAATAAAACACTGATTTTTACCAGCAATGGTTATAGTGGCTATGGCGATTTTGATATTTATGTAAGTACACGCTTAGATGATACGTGGAAAAATTGGTCTGACCCTAAAAATTTAGGCCCAAAAGTTAATGGACAAAGTTTTGATACCAATCCATTTTATGATGAAACGACCGAAACACTGTATTATGTCTCTTTCAGAGATGGATCATCAGTTATTAATAGGATCAAAATCCCTATCTCACAATTAACAGCAACTTCGCAATAACTGTTTTTTGTATATTTGTAAAAAATATAAGAGCATGAAAGAGATTTCAGTACAAGAATTAAAGCAAAAAATAGATAATAAAGAAGATTTTCAACTAATTGATGTAAGAGAAACTTTCGAGTACGAGACATCAAATTTAGATGGGTTGAATATTCCTTTGGGAGGTATCCTAATAGAAACAGATCAGATCGCAACAGATAAACCTGTTATTGTACAATGTCGTAGCGGTAAAAGAAGTGCTGCAGCAATTATGCAATTAGAACAATTACATGGATTTGATAATTTATACAATTTAAAAGGCGGTATTTTAGCTTGGCAAGAAGCTTACGATCCTAGTATGCCTGTTTATTAATTTGAAAAGCAAATTTTGAATGATAGAATAAGGTTAACGCTGTAATCTTTCATTCAAAATTTACTCAGTCCTTATTCCCTTTAATCCATTACTCATTCTATAAACCTTAAAATGGGCAAGAAAATTCTATTAAATGTATTTTTAAACTTAGGCCTTATACTTTCTATTGTTGGAATGAGTTGGGCATATAATAATACAAGCCCTTTAATTGTTGCGTTTTTTGGTGCAACCTTTGTCGCATGCATCTATGTTAAAATCCAATTGCTTAAAAGTGTAAGAAAAGATTCTAATAAGTTATAATATAGTAATTACACTCCTTTGCTTATATATTAGGCTTTTAATCCCTTTACTAATTTCAAAAGCATTTATTAAATATCTAGGTCTCATATAAACTTGAAACAATTTAACTCAATATTAAATAATTCAATTAATTATTTGGCTTGTGTATAGCTACTTAGGAAATTGCTTAGCAAATCTTTCAAAAAAGTTTTTGCGGAGTTAAAATTTTTTCTACCTTTGCAACCCGCTACGGAGGTAACGACGGAAGGAAAAGAGAGGGATCAGGAGAGGGGGATTTGAAATAAGGGAAACGATAACAGACAAA
>Ga0247807_10000100_pt1 | contig 71925 bp, 48 predicted proteins | sample UWRJL074202C1_FD_179931 | JGI IMG/M metagenome (GOLD analysis project Ga0247807, IMG submission 179931) | Plant litter microbial communities from Arlington Agricultural Research Station in Wisconsin, United States - UWRJ-L074-202C-1 | ecosystem: Environmental > Terrestrial > Plant litter >...
GCACCGTCAGGCGCACGTCGGTCAGCGCATCGAGAATACGCGGATGCCACAGCGGCGCGGCGTCCGGTCTCGGCGGCAGATCGCCACTGGCGCCTTTGCCGGGAAAATAGAAGTCCATCGGCAGAATGGCGAACTGCTCGGGGTCGTAGAACGTGGCATCCGTCACGCCGAGCCACGATCGCAGCAGCCGCCCACTCACGTCACTCCACGCCCGGCCTGTCTCCTGCGCGACCCTGCCCGGAGCCTGACCAATAATCAGTACGCGAGCGCGCGCTGATCCGGTGAGGAGCGGCTCCCATCCCAGTTGCGACGCCCACGCGTTCGAGGGGTGCTCGATGATCTCCTGGCGAATGGTGTCGAGTTCGTCCACGACTGAGGGAATGCCGTCGGCCAGATGGTCTACACCCCCGGCGCGAACGGGAAGATTACGAGCAGCTCGGGATTGCGCGCCCCCACGATTACGAGGAACACAACCGCGTCGAACAGCAAATGAACTGTCAGCACGTAGGGCAGCGACTTGGTCTGCGAGTAGATCCAGCCCTGCAGCAACGCGAACGGGATTGTGAGCAACGGGCCCCACGACTGGTAGCCGAGTTCCCACAGGAACGACACGAAGATCACGGTCTGCAGGATGTTCGCCTGCCACGTCGGGAAGTGTCGCTTGAAGAGCACGAAGACCGTGAGGATGAAGAACAGCTCATCCCAGGTTCCGACCGCGTTGACGCCGACGAAGAGTCGCGCGATCTCGTGCCACTCGGTCACGAACGGCCAGTTGAGGTAGACACCGGACGAGATGAAGTAGAACGGCAGGATGGTCCAGCCGAGGATCAGCACGAGCACGAGGTAGCCCCACTGCACGCGACTCCACGGCCATCCGCCGCGCCACCGGAAGCGGATCACGCGGTCCTTGAACACGAACCGCGAGATCAGGTAGGGCACTGCCACAGCCGCCGCAAGAACGAATCCGAGCAGGAAGAAGTTGCCCCAGCCGATGTCAGCCTCGACTGAGACCGTCGAGACGATGAGCATCCCCACAGCAATGAGCAACAGGTCGCGGAAGAGTCCGTCTGTACGGCGATTGCGGTCGAAGAACCATGCGACAACCAGCGCCGCGAGTAGCAGCCCATATGCGGCCACGGTCTGAAGCACCGAGGTGCCTCGTAATGCGAACATCAGCGGTGCGGATGCGCTCAACATGGCCGCGGGGAGAAGACCCCACGACAATGCAGTGCGTCGCTGAGCTACGGCGTCGACGGTGGCACCTCCGTGCGTTGCACCGGCACCGCGCCGGTGAATTGTTGGCCACGTTCGTCAGCGTCGGGACTGCCGCTGAATACACCGGGAGTATCACCTGACGGTCGCCGCTTGCGTCCAGTCGATGAAGGCTCTTCGCTCAGCACGCGTACCCGTTGGCGAGGCAGCACCATATCCTGCGAATTGGCGAGCCATTCGACAAGTTGCTCACGCACGAAGCACCGGAGATCCCACAAGATCCCGGCATCCGCTGCGCTCACCAAGACTCTGACGCGCACAAAGCCACCGGTTGCATCGGTGACTTGCACGTTAGACGTGCGCTTGTCCCAGAGGCTGGTTCGCGTCAGCACCCTGTCGAGTTCCTTCCGCAGCTCGGAGGGGCTTACCGACCAGTCCACATCTAGTTCCACGGCACCTAGCAGTTCGCTGCCCTGACGCGTCCAGTTCTGGAACGGCGTTGTGGTGAAGTACGTCGAGGGGACCACCAGTCGGCGTTGGTCCCAGATTCCGACAACCACGTAGGTCAGGGTGATTTCCTCGATCCGCCCCCATTCCCCCTCGACGATCACGACATCGTCCACCCTGATCGCGTCGCTGAAAGCCAGCTGCATCCCGGCGAAGACATTGGCCAGGGTCGATTGCGCGGCGATACCCGCAACGACGCTGACGAGGCCTGCGGATGCCAAGAGGCTCGCCCCTATGGTTTGTGCTCCGGGAAAAGTGAGGAGCACCGCACCGACCGTGAGAACTCCGATAACGACATGACCAAGTCGGCGAATGATGAGCACCTGCGTACGCACTCGCCTCGCGACCCGGTTATCGGCGACATCGATGGGGTAATACCGCAGCATTCGCTCAATGGCGAGATTGAGCAGGGCGCCAAGCAACCAGCCCACCGCGGCGATGGTGGCCACAAAAAACGCATGGCTGATGACCGCGAGCGCCTCACCGGAAGGGAGCGAGATCGCGACCGCAATCCACGCTCCGACGATAGCCAGCGCCACCCGCAAACGACGGCGTGTTGGAGCCAGAGCGCTGTACACGCCCGGACGGCGACGAGCAATCAGCCTCATGAGGAGAGCCGCCACCCCGCTCAGCACGGCGACACACACTGCGGCGATCGCGAGGGACACCCCCAACGTGATCCAGGTTTGCCAGTCGAACATGAGTTGCCTCCTTTTCTGGCCCGGGCTGCATCCAGCCTATGCGGGTGTGCGGGAGGCAGTTCACGGCGAACTGCACCAGGATTCCCGCGACCTGAGAGCGCGCGGTATCGGCGTAGAATTGCATGATCCGGCCACCCCCTTCCCAGGAGCCTCGTGACCCCCATCTCCGGTGCTGACACCGTTTCGAATGCCGCTGCGACCCCCGAGAAGGAGCAGCCGTACGCGGCGCTCGGCCTCAAAGAGGACGAGTACCTCAAGATCCGCGAGATCCTCGGTCGCCGCCCCACGAGTGGTGAGCTCGCCATGTACTCCGTCATGTGGAGCGAGCACTGCTCCTACAAGAGCTCCAAGGTGTACCTGCGCCAGTTCGGCGACAAGACCACCGAGAAGATGCGCAAGAACCTCATGGTCGGCATGGGCGAGAACGCCGGCGTAATCGACGTCGGTGAGGGCTGGGCCGTCACGTTCAAAATCGAGAGCCACAACCACCCGAGCTACATCGAGCCCTTCCAGGGCGCGGCGACGGGTGTCGGCGGAATCGTTCGCGACATCATCTCGATGGGCGCTCGCCCGGTCGCGGTCATGGATGCCTTGCGCTTCGGTGCCATCAACGATCCCGACACTGCGCGAGTGGTGCACGGCGTCGTCTCGGGCATCTCGTTCTACGGAAACTGCCTCGGCCTGCCCAACATCGGCGGGGAGACCTGGTTCGACCCGGTGTACCAGGCCAACCCCCTCGTCAACGCTCTCGCGGTCGGAGTGCTGCGCCACGAAGACCTGCACCTCGCCAACGCGCGCGGCGCGGGCAACAAGGTCGTGCTCTTCGGTGCTCGCACCGGCGGCGACGGCATTGGTGGCGCATCCATCCTCGCTTCTGACAGCTTCTCCGAGGGCGGCCCGACCAAGCGCCCGGCCGTTCAGGTCGGCGACCCGTTCGCCGAGAAGGTGCTCATCGAGTGCTGCCTCGAGCTGTTCCAGCAGGACCTCGTGCAGGGCATCCAAGACCTCGGCGCCGCAGGAATTAGCTGTGCGACGAGCGAGCTCGCCTCGAACGGTGACGGTGGCATGTTCATCGAGCTCGAGAAGGTTCTGTTGCGCGACCCCACGCTCACGGCCGAGGAGATCCTCATGTCGGAGAGCCAGGAGCGCATGATGGCGATCGTCACCCCGGAGAAGCTCGAGGGCTTCCTCGCGGTCACGGCCAAGTGGGATGTCGAGACTTCCGTTCTTGGTGAGGTCACCGACACCGGCCGCCTCATCATCAACTGGCACGGCGAGGAAATCGTCAACGTCGAGCCGCGCACCGTCGCCGTCGACGGCCCCGTCTACAACCGGCCCGTCGCGTACCCGACCTGGATCGACGCGCTCAACGCGGACTCGGCATCCACTCTCCCCCGCGATGGCGACCTCAAGCACGAGTTCCTCTCGCTGCTCGGCAGCCCGAACCTCGCGGACAAGAGCTGGATCACCAACCAATACGACCGCTACGTCGGCGGCAACACCGCCCTCAGCTTCCCGGATGATGGCGGCATGGTTCGCGTCGACGAAGCCAGCGGCCTGGGCTTCTCGGTCGCGACCGACGCCAACGGACGCTACTGCCAGCTCGACCCGTACCAGGGTGCGCAGCTCGCGCTCGCGGAGTCCTTCCGCAACGTGGCAGCGACCGGTGCCACCCCCGTCGCGGTGAGCGACTGCCTTAACTTCGGCTCCCCCGAGAACCCCGAGGTCATGTGGCAGTTCTCGAAGGCCGTCGAGGGACTGGCTGACGGATGCCTGGAGCTCGAGATCCCTGTCACGGGCGGCAACGTGAGCTTCTACAACCAGACCGGCGATGTGCCGATCCACCCGACCCCCGTCGTCGCCGTTCTCGGCATCATCGACGACGTCGCCAAGCGCATCCCGAGCGGATGGCAGGACGAGGGCAACAACATCTACCTGCTCGGCATCACGCGCGAAGAGCTCGACGGCTCGGCCTGGGCCGGCACGGTGCACAACCACCTCGGTGGACGCCCGCCCGCTGTTGACTTCGCCGCGGAGCAGAAGCTCGCCGCGCTGCTGAGCGCCGGTGGCGACCAGAGCCTCATCGCCTCGGCTCACGACCTCGGTGACGGTGGTCTCGCTCAGGCCCTCGCCGAGAGCGTGCTGCGCTTCGGCGTCGGAGCCCGCGTGTGGCTCAGCGAGATCATCGAGCGCGACGGTGTGGATGCCACGACCGCCCTGTTCAGTGAGTCCACCGCCCGCATGCTCGTGAGCGTGCCGCGCGAAGACGACGTGAAGTTCGTCGGCCTGTGCGAGGGTCGGGGTTACCCGGTTCTGCGCATCGGTGTGACGGATGCCGGTGGAGCCCTCGAGATCCAGGACCAGTTCACGCTGTCGATCGACGAACTTCGCGGCACTCACCGCGCGACGCTCGCGGATGCCTTTGGCCCGGTAGTCGGGTACTAGCTGCTAGCTGGGGTGCATTCCTCCCGGTTCCGTTTACGACTAGCTCTTGGCCGAACGTACGGGCTGTCGAAGCACGGTCTTGAGCTTCGCCGGCTCGGTTCGTCGCGCGTCACTGAGGTAGATCTCGTGGTGCCGTCCGTTGAACTTGAGAGAGTGTTCGGGCATGTAGGTCTCGTGCAGCAGTGCGAGCGTCGGCGCCTCGTCGTCGTATGACCCGATGTGCAGGATTTGCACGCACTCGCCTTCGTCGAGGGTGATCAGCGTCAGCAGATCGAGAGAGGGGTTTGGTTTCTTGCCGGCCACCTTCTCGACGGCGGCAGCAACCATCTCGTCCGAGATCCAGTCGGGTGTGTTGATCATGGCAGTCCATTGCCAGGCGCTCTTGTCTCTCGACACGAACGTGCTCATATCATCGGCCGTCCAGAGCGCTTCGAGCGGTGCGACCACGAAGTCCCGGCCCAGCGCTTTGCTCTCAAACTTAAGCGTGTACGCCACGGAAAAGAGCGCCTCAATCGCGGCGGCGTAGGCCGGCGCCGTGTTGGGATCGCCCTCGCCGTCGAGCGCGATGTACCGCAGCGGGGGAACCGTCACTCGGCTGAACACGGATGCACCCGGCGAATACAACTGTCTGAACGCCTTCTTGACGTCGTACTTCTCCATAATGACTTCCTTTGCGAGAGCGGTCGGCGCTGTAGGTTAGCTGCGTGGAGTCTGGGTTATCAACACAGGAGGTCGCTGAGCGCGTCGCGGCGGGGCTCAGTAACGATTTCACGGACGCCACCAGTCGTAGTCTCGGCGCCATCCTCCGCGCCAACCTGTTCTCGCTCTTCAATGCGATAGCGTTCGGCAGCTTCGCGGTGCTCCTTCTGCTCGGTGCCTGGTCGGATGCGCTGTTCGGGTTCTTCGTGATCGCCAACGTCGCGATCGGTGTCGTTCAGGAGTTCAGCGCCAAGCGCACACTCGACAAGCTCGCACTGCTCAACAGCCCCACGACTCGGGTACTGCGCAACGGTGACGTCGTGGAGGTGGCGCGAGCGGCGCTCGTGATGGATGACGTGATCGTCTTGAAGCCCGGCGACCAGCTTGCAGCGGATGCGGTCGTCATCGAATCCACGAGTCTCGAGGTCGACGAATCGATCATCACGGGTGAAGCGGACTCCATCCAAGCCGTCGTCGGACGCGAGGTGCTCTCTGGCTCGAGCGTTGTCGCAGGCACCGGCGCGGCACGAGTCGTGCGCGTGGGCGCCGACTCCTTCGCCAACAAGATCACGGCGGATGCGCGCCGCTTCTCCCTCGTGGACTCCGAGCTGCGCAACGGCATCAACAAGGTCATCCGCATCATCAGCTGGGCCCTCATCCCGATCACCCTGATCGTGATCAACGGGCAAATGCAAGCCGTGGGTGGCTGGCAGGTCGCGCTCTCGACGGGAACCTGGCGGGACGCATCCATCGCAGCGATTGCGAGCATCATCTCGATGGTTCCGCAAGGACTCGTGTTCATGACGAGCGTGGCCTTCGCGGTCGGCGCCATCACGCTGTCTCGCCACCAAGTGCTCGTGAACGAGCTGCCTGCCGTCGAGGGTCTCGCTCGCGTCGACATGCTGTGCCTCGACAAGACCGGCACCCTCACGGAAGGCGTCGTGACCCTGGATGCGGTCGTGGTCGCCGAGGGAGCGGACGAAGCCGCCATCGACGAAGTCCTCGCGTGGTTTGCCTCAGACCGCAATGCGAACGCGACTGCTCGCGCTCTCTCGGAACGGTTCACTCTCACCGAAGACCTTCCCTGCGAGGGCGATGTTCCGTTCTCATCCCGCCGCAAGTGGAGCGCGGCCGCCTTCGCCCGCGACGATGTTCGCGGCAGCTGGGTGCTCGGCGCTCCCGAGATGGTTGTGCCCGCTGAAGCATCCACCGACACGCTCGTCGACCGGGCCCATGAACTCGCGAGCACGGGACTGCGTACTCTCGTGCTGGCCTATTCGACCGATCTCATGGTCGGAACCGGAGACGGCGATGACCAGGCTCTGCCCGCCGCCCTCAGGATCGTCGCCGTCATTACATTCCGTGAGCGAGTTCGACCCGATGCCGCCGAGACCCTGACCTACTTCCGCGAGCAAGGTGTCGACCTCAAGGTGATCTCGGGCGACAGCCCCTCAACGGTCGCGGCTGTGGCACGGGATGCGGGACTCGTGCTCTTGGGCGATCCGTTCGACGCCCGCACCCTGCCCGAAGATACCGACGCGATGTCCGCGGTGTTGGCGGAGCACAACGTGTTCGGCCGCGTTACGCCGCAGCAAAAGAAGAGCATCGTGATCGCTCTGCAGAAATCGGGCCATACCGTTGCAATGACAGGTGACGGAGTCAACGACGCGATGGCCCTCAAACAGGCCGACATCGGGATCGCGATGGGATCGGGCGCCGCGGCCACTCGCGCCGTCGCGCGACTCGTGCTGCTTGACGGCCAGTTCTCGCATCTGCCCAAGGTCATCGACGAGGGCCGCCGCGTTATCGCGAACGTCGAGCGCCTCTCGAAGCTCTTTCTCACGAAGACGGTGTTCGCCGTCATCCTCGCGATCGCCTTTGGCGTGCTGCTCTGGCCCTTCCCGTTCCTGCCTCGCCAGTTCTCCGCCGTCGATGGCCTCACGATCGGCTTGCCTGCCCTCGTTCTCGCGCTACTTCCGAAGGCACCCCGGTACGTTCCCGGCTACCTCAAGCGAGCCGCTCGCTTCTGCATCCCGTCGGGCATCACGGTGGGCATATCGCTCGTGGTGCTCAACATCTATGCTCACACCTCGGGCTTTGCCCTTGAGGAGATCCGCTCGGCATCCGTGATCACCATGACGATCATTGGACTCGGCGTACTGGGGGTACTGGCCAGGCCGTTCAGCCCCGTGCGCGTTGCTCTCATCGTGGCGATGTACCTCGGCGGGCTCGCGCTCTTCACCGTGCCGGTCGTGACCGCATTCTTTGGCATCGAGATCCCGTCGGCGCCGCTGCTGACCGTCGCCTTCATCATTGGCGCGACGGGATGGGCGGTGGTCGAGACGATCCACCAGGTGCAGACTCGCGTGCTGGCCAAGCACGCACGGGATGCCGCCGCGAGCGTCGCTGCGTAAACAGCTCGGCTAGCCGATCCCGCCCGAGCTCGTGCGCGCGATCTCGGTATCGATCACGATCTGGGCACGCTCGAGAGCGCGTGACGAGTATGTGCCGGATGCCCTCGCATCGAGAAGCTCACTCTGCTCGCTGTCGAGCATGAGGCGCATGAGTTCGGCCTGCTGCTGGAACGGGCTATCCGGGTCCATCGTGAACGAGTTGATGAGGTTGGTTGACACGGCAGCCCGCCGCTCCACGAGCGTCGAGATAATCTCCGGGTCGTAGGGCTCACCATTAGCCTGCGCAAGATCGGGACTTGTCAGGCGAGCACGCCCGGCCTCGACGATCTGCTCGATGAGCTGAGCCATCTCCTGCTTGTCGGCCTCGATATCGCTCCCGCGAATCTTGAGCAGTCTGATGAGCGCGGGCAACGTGCCGCCCTGCACCACGAGAGTCACGATCGCCACCGTGAACGCGATGAGGATGAGCTGCGGTCGGTAGGGCAGACCAGTGGGCAGGGTATAGGCGGCGGCGAGCGTGACTACTCCCCGCATCCCGGACCACGCGAGCACGGCACCACCGCGCCAACCGAGGCCCTCTTTGCGCAGCGCATTGAGGTCCGAGCGCTGCCGTCGAAGGAGGATAAGAGTTCGGGAGAGGCGGGACTCTGATCGTCCCCCCGGGCCGCGGGGTTGCAGGAACTGCGGATTCGCGGCCGCGAGCACTCCGAACCGCTCGAGGGTGGCATCCACCCGCTCCGCCTTGCGCACAGCTTTACGTTGCTCCTTGCGCAGCGAGAGCACGAGCGGGATGACGAAGAGCACCCGGATGATCACGAGCGCAAGCGATGCCAGCAGCCCGATGCCGACGGCGCCCCACACGCTCAAATGCTCTCGGTCGACCTCCGTGATGATCGACGAGATCGAGAACCCCATAACCAGGAAAACACCGTTCTCGAGCAGCAACTGGGCCGTGCGCCAGTTCATCCGCTCACTGATGCGATCCTGCGCAGAGAGATGTCGCGCACTCTTCGCGCCCGTCACGAGTCCGGCAACAACGACGGCGAGCACCCCGGATGCATGGAGCGTTTCTGCCGGGATGAACGCGAGGAACGGCACGACAAACGAGATCGCCGTCGTGAGCACGGGCTGGTTGATCCGCGAGCGGGCCCACACCGTGACGAGACCGACGATGGCGCCGATCACGATACCGACGGTCACGGCGAAGGCGAAGTCGCCTAGGATCTCCCAAAAACTCACGACCCCCGCGGTCGCCGCGATCGCCGATCTCAGCATCACGAGCGCGGTCGCGTCGTTGACCAGTCCCTCTCCTTCAAGCACGGTGACAAGACGAGGAGGAAGCCCGAGCCGCTTTCCAATGGATGTCGCCGCGACGGCATCCGGCGGGCTGATGACGGCGCCGAGCGCGACCGCCGCGGCAAAGCTCAGATCGGGCAACAACCACCACAGGAGCAGGCCGGTGCCGAAGGCCGAGATGACAACAAGTACGACGGACAGCCCTGTAATCGCCCGGAGGTTTCGGCGAAAATCGGTTATCGGCACGTTGACCGCTGCCGAATACAGGATGGGTGGGAGCACGACCGTGAGGATCCACCCCGGCTCGATCTCAAAGTTCGGGGTTCCCGGGATGAAACTCAGCACGATCCCAACGACGACGAGAACGATCGGAGCGGCCACTCGAATCTTCGGTGCAACCCAGGAGACACCGACCACAATGAGCACCCCGACGACTGCGAGCAGAGCGATCGATTCCATGTGTGCAGAATACCGGTGGACTGTCGCGGGAGCGCTCTCCCTCCTCTAACGGAGGGCTTCAGGCGAATATGATCTTCGCGTGAAAATATCTGCCGCTGTCATGAAAACACTCGTGGTTCCGCTCATTGGATGCACGCTGCTCGCCCTCAGCGCCTGCTCGACTGCTACTTCCGAGCCCTCCGGATCGGGCGGTACTACCGCTGGCGAAACCAGCGCTCCAACCGAATCCGCCCCCGCCGAGTCGCTCGGCAGCATCACCGACGTGACCTCACGGTATGCCGACTGCGAGGCAATCGGGGCAGTGCTCGGGTCGGCCATCGATGGGCTCATTCCCGACGAAGCCAGCACCTTCGAGAGCGACATGGTGCAGTGCGCGTGGCTGTCGACAAATGAGGGCGAGGGCGACCTCGAGACCATCTCGGTAGCGATCGACCCCAATCAGGGTGCAGACGATGTCGCAACGCCGGATGTATTGACGATGATCGGCGCCGAGCAGATCCCGGATGCGACAGTCGAATCGCATGGTGGCATCGCCTACTTCACCTCCGGCACCGGCGACCTTCGCATCGCCGTGACGACCGTCGATGTTCCGGGAATATCGGTGTCGATCACGCACGGCGTTCTGGGCTCAGACCCGTCTCTGGTTGGACCTACGGCCGTCGACCTGATCAAGCAGCTGCTCGCGCTTTCCTGAGCGCTGGTGCCGTTAACGTGAAAAGCCCGCCACGGCCTAGGGAGCCGTGGCGGGCGCGTTGCACCGGGTTATTGCAACGTGTAGAGAACCTCCGCGCTGCCCACCCGCGGGCCGCCAACGGCGTCCGCAACGGATTCGCCTGCTACGCCAACCCGAGTTCTGGGGGAATGGGATGGCAACAGTGAACCCTCGCCGTGGCGACCGGGAGTGCGAGCGAGCAACGCGGAGGAGCTGTGACCTATGGATCCCCAGGACGAACGGTAAACCCGGCGATACCGGGGTGCACCGTTCCATAGGACGATTGTGTAGAGCACGCCGGCAAGCGCGGCGAACATCGCCGTTCCGGCCAGTAGTAGCTCACTCAAGGTCATCAGCTTCTGAGATGCGAATCGACACGAACTGTGCCGGGGAATCTCTCCTTCTGGAAAAGAGATGTCGCGATGCCGATTCCATTACGCGGTTTCAGAAAAGTTTTTCGGAAACTGGGGAATCGTTTATCGGCTGGTGACCGTGACTACTCCGACGACGTAGTGATCGCCCGCAGTTAGCGCGGTCAGAGGCACCAGTTGCCGCGTCAACATGGTCGGCAGGAACAAGCCGACATCCACTCCGAAGGAGTTGAGTACCGACGATCCGTGGGCCGTTGAGTCGAATGAATTGTCGGGATTCGCGCCAGGATGCGCCCGGGTCAGGATGGCAGAGTCGAGCTCAACGCCGTCGCCGGAGATGCCCCCATCTCCTTCCCAGACGACCATGCCGACCTCGGCAGCGGTGTTGGCGACTCCGGCCACGTCAAACGTCACCGACTCGTCACCAACCTTCTGCATTCCGTCGAAGATGGCGACTCGCCCCGGGCTCAGAGTGGGGTCGTTGTAGACCACCACGAGCGACCAGCCGGCATAGGCACCCGGGATTGCCTTCACTTCGGCGCCGCTCGCTGTCCACGGGCCGGCACCTCCGGCTTGAACGAGCGCCGTGACATCCGCAAAGGCCTGGTACGCCGCGCCTTGGGAGAGATCCGCGTGGTCGACGCGCTGCGCGGCAACGGGGGAAGCTACCCCTCCCGGGCTCGTGAGCTGTATCGATCCTTCGATCGCCACGTTCTCCGATGAGCTCAGCGCCGACCAGTAGAGGCTCGCGCTCGTGACCGTGACTCCCGCGGGAATATCGAGAGTGCTGATCGACGAAGGGGTGCCCAGGCCGGCCTCATCCACTGGGACCATGGGGTACATGTCGTTATTCATCGCCCCCAAGCGCTGCTGGGCCCCGGCGCATCCGGGCGAAGCGATATCGCAGGTGAGGAAGGATGCACCACTCTGAGTGATGCCGTAGCTGCCGTCTGCAAGGAACCGGGTTCCCAGACCGTAGCCCACAGCCGGGGACAGAGCGTGCGCTGTCACGGGATCGACTCTGTCTGCGCTGACCGTGACAGAAGGGACTGTCGTCGTGTCGGTGCTCATGTCGACGAACACAGGAACGAAGACCGACGTCGATTGCCCGGCAGCGAGCTCGGATACGGTGCAGGTGATTCCTTCGGCGGCCTCGCCGCAGTTCCATTCCGCGCCCTGATGAGCGGGCGTACGCGATTCGTCGAGAGACACACCCACCGGAAGGGTGAACCGGAGCATCGCCGACGACGCGACGACGCTACTCGTGTTACTCACGGTTGCTCCGACCATGCCGTCTCGGCCGAGCACGAGGTTGCCTACCTCGTCCATGGCAACGGCGATCGTCGGCGGCGGCGTGACCGGCGGTGTTGAGGTTGGGGTGGGTGTTGGCGTTGGAGTAGGAGTTGGCGTAGCTGTGGGCGTAGGCGTCGCTGTGGGGGTCGGGGTAGCGGTGGGGGTCGAAGTCGGGCGGGGTGTGGTCGTCGGAGACACTGTAGGCGTCGGCGTTATTGTGGGCGTCGTCGCGGGTGGCACTACGGGGTCGTCCCCACGCTGTTCCTCGTCGTCGCGGTCGTCGTCGCGCTGCTCGTTCGTCGGAGCGGGAGGCGTCGTGCTGGTAACAGTCGGCTCAAGACGCGGAGTAGACGTCGTCGCGGGACTCGATGCATCGACCTGAGAGGTGTCGTCGATTGCATTAACCGTGGGCTCGACTCCGCCCCAGAGCGCTACCGCTGCAATCGTGCCGAGAATCGCCACCGCGGCGACGGATGCTACGGCGGTCACGGTCTTGCCCACCTTGCCCATGCCGCGCGGCGCGACAACAACCGCCGCGGCCGACGCGCTTGATGGCGGGGACATGAAACCGAGGCCCGCAGCAGCAGCGCCACCCAGCACGAGCGGTGCGATGATGACGCGCATACCGTGGCCGACATCCTGCAGCTCGGCCACGATGGCCGTGCACTCATCGCACGTGCTGAGGTGATCCTCAATCTTCGCTTTGTCGCGCGCGGATACGTCATCGCGCGAGTAGCTGCCGAGCTTGCCGCGGAACGGCTCGCAGTCGGGCTTCGCCGGACTCGACGTGACGTGGAGCTGAAGGTAGGCCTGGCGAAGGCCTTCGCGGGCGCGATAGGCGAGCGCTGAGACGCCGTTAGCGGTGAGACCGAGGATGGGGGCGACCTCGGGAGGCGACATCCCCTCGACCTCGATGTACCAGAGCACTGCTTGCCAGCGCTCGGGAAGGGTGGCGAAGGCACCAGTGACGACGCGACCCTCGAAGGAACTGACTGCGGGATCGACGATCTCGTCGGGCATCTCAAACGCGGTGAAGTCGTCGGTGACCTGAGTCTTCGCGGACTTCTCGGTCTGCTCGTAGGCAAGGCGACGAACAACCGTGTATATATAGGCGCGGAAGGAGACATCCGGTCCCCCACCACCGCGGAGCACGGCCATGGTGCGCTCGAAGGCCTCGCTGACGAGATCGTCGGCGGTGAAATCATCGCGAGCATAGTAGCGAGCCATCGCGGTGACAGCTGGCGCGTGCCGCGCGTAGAGAATGCCAAACGCCGACGGCTCGCCGAGGCGCGCAGCACTGATGAGCTCCGCGTCGTTTCTCGGGTCACCCTGCGGTGGGTCTGCTTGCATTCTCGATTCTCAATTCCGGTGCTCTTCGGGGGGAGCGATCAGATCATCAAACTCGTTCTGGGATAGATTCGCAAGATTTTCTCAACTCGCAATTCTGCCCCACGTAGAAAGAGATGGAGAAATCGCGTAATGATGACGCGGTTTTCACATCTCTTTTGTAATGACCCTTTCCGAACCTGCTCAGACGGGCATGTCTGCCGCCTCTCTCTCCGAACAATGGAGAGCAGCGAGCCATGCCTCGACCTGGCGTACCCCCGGCGACTGGCATAGTCCAGCCGTCGGGAAGATGGTTCGCGCAGCGCTCGACGGGGTGGATGCCGAATCGGCCGCCGCGGCACTAGGAACCGAACGCGGCCAACAGGGCGTCGGCCTCATCGAGGGGCTCGATGATCTCTCCGAGCTGTTCGGAGTTCTTTCCAACGAAAAGCCACCATACGCCGTGGTCAGGGCATTTGCACGTGAATGGAGCGAGGCGACGATCGGCGGCATCCTCACACGAGCGAGCACCGATCAACTCACGGGAGTGGCCACCCTCGACTACCTCGTTGTGCGGCTTCACGAACTGTACGCAGAGACGGCCTCCGGCGAGGGTGCGGTCAATGACGAGCACTGCATCGTTGTCGCCGAAGCGAACGACGACCAGTTCCCCCGCTGGCAACGCATCATGCGCAAGAGCCTCGTTGCTCGCGTACTTCGGTCGGTCTTCTCTCGCGGACAGCCCATCGCTGTGCTGCCATCGGGAAACTTCGTTGTCATCGCCCGCCGTGACGAGTGCCTCGACGAGTGGATCGCCCGGGTACGCGTGGAACTCGCGCACGGAGCTCAGGAGGAGGCCACCGATGGAGCTGCCGTCGCAGTGCGCATTGAAGACCTACCCGCGGGAGAGTTCGACGCAGTGGAGCTGATCTCTGAATTGTAGAGAGCAGAGCTGTAGAGACCCGCTAGCTCGCCGTCGTCTGCACAGACCCCGTCTGCGCGATCGTCTGGTGGTGGTGGATGACCTCGGCGACGATGAAGTTCAGGAATTTCTCCGCGAACGCCGGGTCGAGATGAGACTCTTCGGCCAGGGCGCGTAGCCGGGCGATCTGCACCTTTTCGCGCTCGGGGTCGGACGCCGGCATCCCGGTTTCCGCTTTGAGCTCGCCCACCTGCTGGGTGAACTTAAATCGCTCGGCCAGAAGGTGCACGAGCGCGGCATCGATGTTGTCGATACTTCTGCGCAGGCTGGTCAGCTTATCGGCGGCGTTCTCGCTCATGCCCACAATCTACCGTGCGTGCAGCGTGCCAAGCTGGGCACATGAAGCGAGCCGCGATCCTCTATTTCGCCGCCGACTTCATATCCCTCGTAGGCAACTCGGCGATCGGTCTCGCGCTGCCGTGGCTGGTGCTTCTGCGAACCGGCGATGCCGCGGCAGCAGGACTCGTCGCTGCGGCAACAGCGGTGCCGGCCTTCATCGCCGCGGTCGTGGGCGGCTCGCTCGTGGACAGGTTCGGGCGGCGCACGATTGCTGTCGTCGCGGATCTCGGGAGCGCGCTCTCGGTCGCTCTGCTCTTCATCGTGGATACGTCGTTGGGTCTCACACTCGCATCCTTCATCGTTCTCGGTGTGCTTGGCGCACTCTTCGATGTGCCCGGGATGACCGCGCGCCAAACCATGCTGCCCGAGGTCGCAAGCGCCGCTGGGATGACGCTGGATCGCGCATCCTCGATTCGCCAGGCGCTGTTCGGCCTCTCGTTTCTCGTCGGGCCCGCGATCGCTGGGGTTGCCTTGGCTACGCTGCCCTCCGCCGTCGTACTGCTCATCATCGCGGGATGCTCGCTCTCGGCCGCAGTGCTGACCGGCTTGCTCCCTGAGTTGTTCAACTCCCCCGGCGAGCAGTCACCCTCGGCGCTCAGCCACCTTCGCGACGGGTTCGCCGCGATGCGTCGATCCCCCGTCGCGCTCGCCACCACTCTCGTCGGCGTGGGGTCGGTGTTCGCCATCTCGCCGCTTCAGGCGGTCGTCCTCCCGGTAATTTTTAGCGCGGACGATCAGCCACTCCTCTTGGGCGCCACGATGAGCAGCTTCGCGGTGGGCCTGATCGGTGGGTCGCTGCTCTATGGACGGCTCAGGCTGACTCGACGCGCGATCCTGGTCGCGGCGCTTATCAGTTCTCTCGCGGGCCTGGCGGGATTCACGCTCGTGCCGGTCGGCGCGATACTGCCGGCGTGGGCCGTGCTTGTGGGGGCCGGATACGGATTGCTGGGACCTCTCGTTCCCGTGCTCATCGCGGAACGAGTTCCCAAAGAAACTCGCGGGCGGGTGTTGGGTCTGCAGAACGCCGGATACCTCGCTGCGTTTCCTCTCGGCGCCCTCATCGTGGGTTTCGTGGTGCAGGGGTACGGCGTGCAGCTCGGCGCCGCGGTAAGCCTTGTCGCGTGGGCGCTCTGCGCGATCTACGCGCTCCTCGCACCGGGTCTTCGAGACCTCGACCCTTCTACAGGGTGATGGGGGCCGTGAAGGCAGAGAGTCGGGTCTCAAGGGTCTCGCGCACGGCGGGCCACTCGTCGCTAAGGATCGAATAGATCGCGGTGCTGCGCCAGGATCCGTCGGCGCGCCGGCGGTCGCGGCGCTGGATGCCTTCGAACTGCGCCCCGAGCTTGGTGATCGCCGCGCGAGAACGCGCGTTGACCTCATCGGCCTGAAGCTTGACGCGCCCAAAACCGTTGTCAAACGCCTCGCTCAGCATGAGGAGTTTGGCTTCAGGGTTAACCGCGGTGCCCCACACTCGAGGGCTCCAGGCGGTCCATCCGATGTGGGCGTGCTCATTGGGCTCGTCGAAGTCGGCGAGAGACGACGTGCCGACGAGGGTTCCGGCATCCGCACCGCCCGCAACGCGCGCGGCGTAGACGTTACCCGTCCAGGGAAAGTAGCCGCGGGCAAACTCAACGAAATCGTCCTCGGTGGCTTGGTGACCTGCGGGGCCGCCACCCCAGCCACCCGCGAACACCTCACTGCTGCCGATCGCGGCATACAGCTCGGGAAGCTGCTGAGGTCTCAACGGTTCAAGACGAATAAAGCGGCCCTCGATCACTCGAGGCTCGGGGCGAGTCGCCGACACGGGCTAGCCGAGGAGGTCGTGGCGTACGACGATCGCGTCGCGCTGCGGGCCGACACCGATGGCCGAGATGCGCGCGCCGCTCATTCCCTCGAGAGCCAGGATGTAGTCCTGCGCGTTCTTGGGGAGGTCATCGAAGCTGCGAGCACCCGAAATGTCCTCTTCCCAGCCCGGGAACTCTTCGTAGATCGGCACGGCGTGGTGGAAGTCCGACTGCGACACCGGAACCTCATCGAAACGAACGCCGTTGACGTCATAAGCGACGCACACGGGGATCGTCTTGAGACCCGTGAGGATGTCGAGTTTGGTGATGACGTAGTCGGTGATGCCGTTGATGCGGGCCGAGTAGCGGGCGATGGGGGCGTCATACCAGCCAGTGCGACGGGGGCGCCCCGTGGTGGTGCCGAATTCGAAGCCCTTGGTGCGCAGCCACTCCCCCGACTCGTCGTGGAGCTCGGTCGGGAATGGACCCGCACCGACTCGGGTGATGTACGCCTTCGCGATACCGATTACGCGGTCGAGGCGGTTCGGGGCAACACCGGATCCGGTAGCGGCTCCACCGCTCGTGGAGTTGGATGACGTAACGAACGGGTATGTGCCGTGGTCGACATCGAGCATCGTGGCCTGGCCACCCTCGAAGACGACTGTCTTGCCGGCATCGAGTGCTTCGTTAAGAACGAGCGACGTGTCAGCAACCATGGGACGCAGGCGCTCGGCGTAGCTCAGCAGGTCTTCGACGATCTCATCGACGGCGATCGCGCGACGGTTGTAGATCTTGACGAGCAGGTGGTTCTTCTGGTGCAGCGCACCTTCCACCTTCTGGCGCAGAATGTTCTCGTCGAACAGATCCTGGATGCGGATGCCGACGCGGTTGATCTTGTCAGCGTATGCCGGTCCGATGCCCCGACCGGTCGTTCCGATCTGGCGCTTACCCAGGAAGCGCTCAGTGACCTTGTCGAGCGTGCGGTGGTATTGGGTGATGATGTGGGCGTTTGCGCTCACCAGGAGACGCGAGACATCCACTCCGCGGCTCGTGAGGGCGGTGAGCTCGTCGAAGAGCACCTCGATGTCGATGACAACACCGTTCGCAATGACCGGGGTGACCCCCTCGGTCAGGATGCCGGAAGGCAGCAGGTGCAGCGCATATTTCTGGTCGCCGATAACGACCGTGTGGCCCGCGTTGTTACCGCCGTTGAACTTGACGACGTAGTCAGTGTGCTCGGCGAGCAGGTCGGTGGCCTTGCCCTTACCCTCATCGCCCCACTGGGCGCCAATGATGACAACGGCTGGCATGGGGACTCCTCAGACTGGGGATGGGCCCACACCCGCTCTGTGCGGTCATGCAGGTGGGGATTACGCCTCAGTCTACCAAGCGGGCCCGACGGGCGGCAGGGATGCCCTACTTGCTACTCCTCGTTGCGTCGCCTCGCGCCCTGCGTCATCCACAGTCCAGCTCCGAGCAACAGGGCGAAGGCGCTCAGCAAGCCGAGGAATATCGCCTGGTATCCGAGGCCGGTGAGGGCCAGCGCCTGGCCCGGGATGCCGGGAATGGCCGGGGTGCCAGGAACTTCAGGAGTAGTGGGAACTTCTGGCGTGGTCGGATCTACCGGAGTGGTGGGAACTTCTGGCGGGGTGGGCGGGAATGGAACCCACTGTGCCGGGAGAACCGGTGCGAGGTCTTCGGCAGAGAGGAACTCGTTCGAGATCTGCTCGTAAAGACTTGCCGCGACAACGGTATTGACAATCTCGGACGGTCCTCCCGCGAGCACGATCACAGTGAGAGCAACCGAACGTTCCTCGCCGACAGCGAGTGGTCCATCGAACGTGCAGGTGACATCCTGGCTGACAGCGACGCAGTCAACGTTCTCACCGCTGTAGCTGGAGAACGCCAGACTCTGCGGCAGGGTGTCAACGATCGTGAACCCGCCCGGGTCTTCGGTCTGCCCCCGGTTGCCGACCGTGATGACATAGGTCGCTTTCTCGGCGACGCGCACGTCGCCCACGTGCTTCTTCTCGACGTAGAGCCAGACGAGCGGAGGAACGTCGACAGTGTCTTCGCTGCGGTTGTTATCTGAAACGGGGTCGGGCGTGACCGCACCTATCGTCGCGACGTTCACCACGGACGGGTAGGCCTCGGCGACAACGGATGCGGTGATCACGAGGGCGGGAACTTCGTCACCCGGCAGAATCGGAGTCGCCAGATCACACGTCACCGCGGTCTCACCGTTCTCCTGCTTGACGGCCTCACAGGTCCACTCGGGAGCACTCTTCGCGAATCCCACATACTCGAGCTCCGCGGGCAGGGTGTCAAGAACGGCGACGCCCTCGGCATCCGACGGTCCGTCGTTCGTGATCGCGAACCCGAAGTCGAGCTCGTCACCGACACGCACTGTCGCCGCGTCGTGAGTCTTCAGGATCGAGAGGTCGGCGCTGTCAGTCACGATCACCTCCGCCGACGCTGTCGCTGTCTCCGCAGCGCTCGGGCTGGATGCGGTGGCCGTGTTCGTGAGGGTGCCGGACGCAACCGACGGGTCGGTTGTCGTGACCATCGTGAGCGTGAGCGCGGCACCGCCATTCGGGATGCCCACCGTTCCGTCTCCCAGCGTGCACGTGACTAGCTGCGTGTCGGTGATTTCGACCGAGTCGGCGGCCACACACGTCCAGCCGTCGTTGACCGAGGCGTACCGCATGCCTGCGGGCAGCGTGTCCTCGACCACGATTGCACCGGCAGCGTCCGACGGGCCGAGGTTGCGAACGTCCAGAGTGAATGTCGCGTCTTCACCCGCCAGCACGTTCTGCGTCAACGGCAGCTTCTCGAGGGTGAGCGCTGCCTGCGCGGACACCACCACGTCGGCGGTGTCGTCATCGTCGTAGGTTCCACGCGAGTCGGTCCAGTTGACGTTGGCGCTGTTCGTGAGTTCCGTCCCCTCAACGACAGAGGAGTCGACCATCGCGCTGACCGTGAGGACCGAGACCTCGCCGGCACCGAGGTGCGGGGTAAAGCAACTCGTCACAGCTGAGCAGTCCCAGACCGTAACCTCGTCGCTGCTCGTGAGCAGCAGGTCGCTCATACCGAGCGGAAGCACATCCGTGACGGTGAGCGAGTCGGCCATCGACGGACCGTCATTGACCACGGTCAACGTGTACGAAGCACGAGTGCCCGCAACAACATTCTCGACGTCTGCAGTCTTCTGGATCGTTACGTCGGACTCACGGGTGACGACGCTCGGATCGAGCGACGTATTGTTCGTGAGATCGGGGTCATCGACAACCGTCGTCGCGATCACGGCCGTGTTCGTGTAAGTGCCGCCACCGTCGCTCGGCACTGCGATGGTCAGGATGATCGCGTCGGCGCTCGTGCCGGTCGGCATGATATCGAGGCTCGTGCAGGTGAGCTCCTGTCCCACGAGCACGCAGTCCCAGCCCTCACCGAAATCGACCGAGAGCGGGACGAGCCCTTCGGGCACCGTGTCGGTCACGACCACTCCAGCGGGCGAGTCCGACGGCCCCGCGTTCGAGACCTGAATCGTGTAGTCGACCTGCGTACCAGCGATAACCGGTCCGGTGGGGTGCGTCTTCACGATCGAGAGGTCGGCTGAGCCCACAAGATCCGAGTTGTCGGTGTCTGCGTCGGTGCCGTCCGGCCAGGTGACGGTCGCCGTGTTGATGACCGCTTGCCCCTCGGGCAGGTCGCTTGCCGCGTGCACGAGAACGTCGACGGACGCCGTCCCCAGCCCGACGAGCGGGCCATCCAGAACACAGTTCACGACCGTGCTCGTCGACGTTGAGCAGTCCCACACGCCTGCAACCGAAGTGGTGCCAACAAGGGTCAAACCCTCGGGTAGCGGGTCGGAGATCGACACCGTCACCGTGTCCGGGGTGCTGACGTTCGTGACCACAAGGTGGTACGTGAAGTCCGTTCCGGGGTTGACGATCTCCGTGTCACGCGACTTAGTGATCGTCAGCTCGGTCGCGGTGATCGCATCCACCGCGACGGTACTCGCCGTGTTGTTCTCGGTGTTCGGGTCGAACGTCGGCGACTCGACCGAGGCGGTGTTCGACAGCGAGCCGCGGTACGACGACAGGATGCCGGCCGTCACCGTGATCGGCGGGGTGGATGCGATGCCGAGGCCGGCATCCGTTCCCGTGAATGTGCACGTGAAAGTGGTGTCTCCCGCACTCGGGTCGACACACTCCCAGCCTGCACCCGTCCCGGTGACCGATTCGACATCGATGCCCGCGGGAAGCGTGTCGGTCACGGTCAGCGGGTAGCGAGCGACCGATGGGCCAGCGTTGGAGACACCGATCTCCCACGTCGCCGTCTGACCAGCGACGAACTCGCCGCGACCGGACTTGCTGATCGCCAGATCTGCGGACGTCGAAACCGAGACCGTGCTCGTGCTCGTGTTGTCGTCGAGCTTGGGGTCAAAGGTCTTCGCCGTGACGGTCGCCGTGTTCGGCAGTTCAGTTCCCGAGGCGACATCGGCGGCGGCGCTGACGAAAACACTCACGGCAGGGAACGAGGCTCCCGAGGCGAGAGTGTCGCCGACCGAGGAACGCACGCACGTGAAGCTGCCCGTGGTGGGATCGGGCACGGTGCATGACCATCCGGTGCCCTGAGCCTTGGTGATCGTCAGCCCTGCAGGAAGCGGCTGGCCAGGGGTATCGGTGACCGTGAACGGGCCGATTGCCGTGTCAGCTCCCGCGTTACTGACGGTGATCGACCATGCCGAACTCGTCATTCCGGCCATGACGGGCTGGTCCGTCGCCTTCAGAATCGAGATGTCTGCCTCGTTGATCGTCGCGGATGCCTGAGCATTCGCCCCCGTGTATGACCCAACCGCGTTGGCCGTGGCATCCGCTCCGTCCGTTGTTACCGCGGAGAACGTGTTCGTGTGGGGTACACCCGAGCCCGCGCCGGGAGTCACCGTGGCTGCGGCGGTCGGGGCGGCGGTGTAGTTGATCACGATGCTCTCGCCGGCAGCAACGGTGGGGATGCCGGGCCAGACCAGAGTCTGCACGCCGCTCGCGATGGCCTCGGACTCCACGGGGAAGCTCTGCGTCGTGCCGGCCCGCGTGATCGTGGCATCACCGCTGTATACCCAGTTCGCGGGCAGCACATCCGTCGGGGTCACCGCTTTCGCGGCGCCCGTTCCCGAGTTCGTGATCGTCAGTCGCCACGAGAAGGTCTGCCCGGTGTATGCAATGGTTCCGCCAGGGGTGCTCTTCGCGAGAGTAACCGCGGGGAACGACGGCGTGACGACGGCAGTATCCGTCGGCGGGTTCGTCACGTACACTCGACCACCGGTCGCGAGCGACTGGTACGTCGTGACTCGCGCGGTGTTCGTGAGCGCGGCCGTCCCCAGGGTGTTGGATGCGGCGAGCTTCGCGTCATAGCTCAGGGGCACGACGGTCGCGGGGTTGGTGTTCGCGATGGATGCCACGTCCCATGTGATGGTGCGGGCGCTGGAGTTCCAGACACCGCCGTTGCTGATGGTGCCCTCCGCGACGACGACGCCGGTCGGCACTGTGTCGACGACCTTCACCGCGAACGCGGTCGATCCGTTCGTCGCGAACGTGTTGGTAACCGCGAGACGGTAGGTGAAGGTCTCGCCGGGCTGGGGAGCCGTCTCTATCGCTCCGCCCGCGTCATAGGCATCCTTGACGATCGTGAGGCGTGGCTCGGTGACGGTGAAGTTGACGGTGTTTGAGTTGGTCCCCGAGCGGTCAAACGTTGAGCTGGCGTTAGTCGGTGCGGTGGTTGCCGATGAGTCCATCCACTTGAGGCGTCCGGTGTTGCCGCGCACACCATCGCGAGCGTTCCCGGAAATATCGCGAACCGTTGCCGTGAACTCGACCGTGACGGTTCGCGCATTTGCCGAGCGCGGGATGCTGCCGAGCATCCACCCAATTGTGGCTCCGTTTGAGCTCGCGGTCATGGCGCTGGGCGTGCCGGTAAGACCTGCGGTCGCACAGTCGGTGGTGGCTCCCGCTACAGCACAGGTGAAGACCGCTGAGCTCATGTCGGGCGTGATGGCGGGAGCTGTCGGAGTGCCGACCGTGGGAAGCGTGTCGATGATGGCTGCCGAGTAGAAGTTGACGTTAGCGGGCAACGTTACGGCGAGGCGGTACTTGACGGTCTGGCCGATCGTGGGCTTGCCTCCCGCGGGGAGCAGGAGCGTCTTGACCGTCGTCGCGCCGGATACCGTCACGGTCGCTGCGGCACTCGTGGTGGAGATCACGCGCTCGACGGCGGGGTCGTTGCTGCCATTCGGAAGGGTGGAGGTGACGATCGTTGCCGTGTTCGGGTACTGCACGAGACCCGCGGCGAGCGAACCGACCGTCGCTGTGAAGGTCACCGCGACGGGGGTGTTGAACACGAGGCTCGTGCTGCTCGGAAGGTTCCAGGTGAGTTTGGTGGTGTTCGCCGCACAGCCGTTTGTTCCGTCGCCGGCCACGCTCGTCGTGACAGTTCCCGACGGAGACGTGCCGAAGGCGGCGAAGTCGAGACCGGAGGGCAGGCAGTCAGTAATGACCCCATCGAAGGCCGCGGGAGCGCCGCTCGTGTTGTTAGCCGTGAGCGTGTACGTGATGGTCTGGCCGGTGACTGCGGTCGTCGGAGTGACCGCTTTGCTCAGGGTCGGCAGCGGCGTGACCACCGTGACCGCAGCCGTGTCGGTGCGTGGCGTGATCGCCGTGCCGTTCAGCGTCGCCTTGCTCGCAAAGGATGCCGTGTTCGTGAGAGTTCCGGAGGAAAGGGCAACACCGACGAGGGCGCCGTCGATCGTCACCCGGAAGGTCTGGGCCGCCGAGGTCGTGTTGTCCCAGGTCGCGGGGAACGTGAGAGCGCCCGTGGGCGAAAGCGTGAACCCGTTGGGCAGAGCTCCGCCGTCGAGGTCGCCCGAGATAACCGCCGCTGCGGGAACGGTGATCCCTGTCGGCAGGGTGTCCGAGAGAACACCGTTGAAGACGGTCGCCCCCGCGGGCACGGCTACGGAATAGCTGTAGGTCACCGTTTCACCGGCAACAACCTGGTTTGCACCCTTGTTAGCAATGGTGAGTTTGGGAGCTGCGGTCTTGTCGACCACCGCGTCAGGCAGGAAGATCGACGCCTGGTCGTTCGCGGGCGTCGCGTTGCCGGGAGCGCCAGAGAGAGACTCGCGAGGAACGTACGGGGTGTCCCCACCGTCGGTGTTGGGCGAGGTGAAGGCGACGATCGACGCGTTGTTGGTGAACTTCTGCGAGACGCTCAGGGGTGCAGGCACATTCACGACATAGGTCACGACGGCAGCCGGATCAGTGGGCTGAATGAGGCTGGGCAGCGTCCACACGATCGCACTGCGCGTTGCGCTGCCCGTAAAGGTCGGGTGACCGCTCTGGCCGGGGTTGGTGCAGACACCAGCGTTACTGATCGTCGCTGACGGCACGGTCGCACAGCTGAACCCAGCGGGGAGCGCATCCCACACGGTCACATTGCGGATCGCGAAGTTGTTGCCCGCCGTGACGGTTCCTCCGTTGCCTATGGCGAGAGCAAACTCGACGGCGGATCCCTCGCGCACCTGGGCATTGTCACTAGCGGGCGAGGGGTTCGCGCCGCTCACCGAGGTGATCGTCTTGTTGAGGGTGGCGACGGCCGCCGGGGCAACGGCGAAGTCTGCTTGGTCGCGAAGGCTCAACACGGTGTCGGCAGTGGATTCCTCACGGTACTTCATGAGGTTGGCGGTGATGTCCACGGTGGGCAGGTCCGACGCCTCGGTGACCGTTGCCCAGATGTAGAGCTTGAGCTCGAGGCCCTTCTCGACGAAACGATCGGAACCGTCGAGCGCGCCCAGAAGGAAGACGGGCGCGTTGACGTCACCCGTGCGAGCCACCTGCGCATTCGGAAGCAGCCCGGTGCCTTCGGCTACCGCGTAACCACCGAAGTCGGTTGCTGCCGGGAGGAAGTCCTGAATCTGGGCATTGCGCGTCATCGTGGAATCGGAGAACGACACCGTGAGCTCGAAGCAGACGCGGTCTCCGAGCTGGTAGATCGGCAGCGGCGCGTTCGAGTCAACGTAACCGGTCGCCGCGACACAGTCGACTGCTGCAGCCCCGGCCTCACCCGTCGGACGGGGAAGCACTCGCTTGTTGATCGTGGGCGGGCTCGATCCAATCGAGACCTCCGAGGTGTCTTCGACGGGATTGATCGTTGGCGAGCTCGTCACGGGAGCATCCGTGGTCTCACCCGTAATCTTCACCGTATTGGTGAAGCTGTCGCCCGCGACTGTCGGGGCTTGGTTACCGCCGCTGTAGTTGGCAAGCATGAGGGCGCCGTAAGTGACGAGAACGTCGGCATCTCGGCCGAGCGGGTCAATGGTCATCGTCAGCGTGAATGTGCCGTCGGCCTCTGCGACCACGGAGGTGACCGTTGCACCCGACACCTGCCCGGGCGCGAAGCAACCGGGATCGACGGTCGGCGCACCGGGAGCAGTTGAGAGCACCGCGGCGAGGTTCGGGACCAGTGGGCAGAGGCCGTTCGGCACCTTGTCGACGATCGTCAGTTCGCTCGCGTTCACGTATTCGCTCGTGCGGATGCGCAGGGTGAAGTCCGCGATCTTGTTGGACTCGAACGCGCCCCGTGTCGTGGTCTTCACGATCGATAAGTCGGAGGCATACACCGAGTGAGTGGTACGGGACTCCTGCGCAGCCGGTGTCGTCTCGAAGGTCTGACCCTCGTAGATGCTCGTGGCGGTTGCCCGATTGGTGAGGCCGCGCGCGTCATCGACCTGCCTCGTAGGCGCTCCGGTGTTGTTGTCGAGATTCGAGGCCTGCGCGCCATCCACGGACGGTGTCGCGCCGGGCCACGTCATGGTGTTGGAGCGAAGCGGGATGGCGGCCCGGTAGTTGATCGTGATGGTCTGGCCCGCGGGGACATCGCCAATCATCCACTCAACCTTGGTGAAAACGCCCGTGAGGCCATCCGGGTTGGTGACCGTGGTCACGAAGCTTGGAGCCGTGCATCCACCAACGGGAGCCGGGGTCGCCGTGAGGCGAGGCGCCCCGGAGTATTCGACGGGACCGGTGCTGTTGTCGACACCGCCGCAGCCCAGGAACTCCAGACCGGCGGGGATGTAGTCGACAACAACGACGTCGCTGTTGGCACCCTGCCCCGACGTGCGCACTGTGAGCGTGTAGGTCGTGGTGTTGTCGTGAACGCCTCGAACGAGCTCAGACTCCGGGCTGTCTTCCGCCTTGGTGATCTTGATAGCCGAGACGGGCGTCGCATCCGGAACGATCTGCCCGGATGCGGTGAAGCTGCCCGCAATCGGAAGCCCGGTAGTGGAATCGAATTTCGGGATGATGCGCGGGTCAGACTGCGCGTAGACACCGGCCTGAACAGGCACGATCTGCGATCCCACCGGATAGAGCGCTGCGTCGACCGCGAGCGAGAAGGTGATGGTCGCCGCGTCACCCTTAGGGAGATCGGACGCATTCCGCCATACGAGCAACTGGTGCGACACGACCGGAGCACCCGGGGCATTGTCGACGATCGTCATGACTGTGGGTTCGCCCACGCTCTCGGGAGTCGTCGGCCCCTGGTACGTCACACCGACCGGCAGCTCGTATTGATACGACACGTTGTAGTAGTTGGTCGTGGACGGATTCGTGGCGGTGAGACTCACACTCACGTTCTGCCCCGCGAGCACACCCCCGCCCGTGTCGGCCGTCAGAGTAATCGGATCGGCCGCGGCGGCCGGAGCGAGAGTGGCGCCCACCACGAGTCCGGCTATGAGCAGTGCGAGCGCAGCGGCGGCGGCAGTCATCCTGACATACCAACGATCGAGGGACAGCGCGCCACCAAAGAAGGAGGGACGCGCGGAATGGCGCGCGGACATAAGCGGGATCTTCCGGGTTGAGAAACAACGCACGGGCAAGCATGCGGATTTCTCAAAATTAGCGCGGGTGTACCCCACCCTGTCCACCCAAAGGGGGACTTAGCTTCACCCCAAAACGGGGCACGAGAAATGCCCGAAGTCAGTGTTTAGGCGGGCACTTTCAGTTTCGTCAGCGAAAATTCACATTCTGAATCACCCACGAGTGCATCGCTACGGCGGCCGCAGCCGACGCGTTCATGCTTCGAGTCGAGCCGAACTGGCTAATCTCGACCACGGCATCCGCCGACGCAATCGCCTCCGCGCTGAGACCCGGCCCCTCTTGGCCAAACAGCAGCACGCAACGACGCGGCAGGTCGAAGGTTTCGATGATGACGCTGCCCGGCACATTGTCAATCGCAATGATCGGGATGCCCTCGGCGCGCGCCCAGGAGACGAACGTCGCGACATCCTCGTGATGCGACACGTGCTGGTAGCGATCGGTGACCATCGCGCCACGCTTGTTCCAGCGCCGACGCCCGATGATGTGCACGGCCTGCGCGCCAAACGCGTTAGCAGTGCGCACGATCGACCCAATGTTCATGTCGTGCTGCCAGTTCTCGATTGCGACATGAAAATCGTGTCGCGTCTCATCGAGATCAGCGGTGATGGCCTCGACTGTCCAGTAGCGGTACTTGTCCACGACGTTGCGGGAGTCGCCCCGAGCGAGCAGTTCGGGATCGTAGTGATCGCCCGTCGGCAGCTCTCCTCGCCAGGGGCCGACACCGTTGGTCGACAGCTCGTGGCTCGGGTTGGGCTCGGTCATCCGTCGAGGTTATCGCGAGCAGGCACTCGCCATTGTCGTTAGCTGTTAATCTCGGGGGATGCAGTCACCTTGGAGTCCCGATGGGCCCGACCGCGTCATCCACGGTGACAACCTCGCAGCCATTGCGGCGCTTCCCGACGAGTCGTTCCGACTCATCTATCTCGATCCGCCCTTCAACACCGGACGCACCCAGGCGCGTCAGGCTACGACCATGGTGCGCAACGCAGCGGGATCCCGCACCGGCTTCAAGGGCCAGAATTACGACACCATCAAGGGCGCCCTCTACTCCTACGACGATCGCTTCGCCGACTATTGGGAGTTTCTCGAGCCGCGGCTCGCCGAGGCCTGGCGCCTGCTGGATGACCGGGGCACCCTCTACCTGCACCTCGACTACCGCGAAGCGCACTATGCCAAGGTCGCGCTCGACGCGCTGTTCGGGCGAGACAGCTTTCTCAACGAGCTCATCTGGGCATACGACTACGGCGCGCGGGCGACGAAGAAGTGGCCGTCGAAGCACGACACGATCCTCGTCTACGTCAAGAACCCGAAGACCTACTACTTCGATAACGTCGCGGTCGACCGCGAGCCGTACATGGCGCCCGGGCTGGTAACCCCAGAAAAAGTTGCCCGCGGCAAGCTGCCGACGGACGTCTGGTGGCACACCATCGTCTCCCCCACCGGTCGAGAGAAGACCGGGTACGCCACCCAGAAACCTGAAGGCGTGCTTCGACGTATCGTGCAGGCATCCAGTGCCGAGGGTGATTGGGTGCTCGACTTCTTCGCAGGAAGCGGCACCACTGGCGCTGTCGCGCATTCTCTCGGACGACGCTTCGTGCTCGCCGACGAGAACCCCGCCGCCATCGAGGTCATGCGCTCACGCCTGCATTCCGGAACCGTCTTCGTGTAGCTCACGCCCAGACGTCGTTCGGCAACTGTGGACAACTTCGGCCGGGCTCTGTGGACAACGAATGGCTTTTCCACAGATTGCGAGTGAGGGCGGCGTGTCCCGGATATCGCGATTGCGCTCGGTCGTGATGGTCGCGAGCTGCTCCGACGCGTCCCGCCGGTGGACTGAGTTGATCGAGCCGAATCGAAGCACCGGTACGATTGCGGCATGAGCGATCGACGAGATATCGAGTGCTGGCTAACCGACATGGACGGCGTGCTCGTGCACGAAAACCACCCCGTTCCCGGTGCCTCGGAGCTTCTGCAGCAGTGGCGAGATGAGGACAAGCCCTACCTCGTGCTGACGAACAACTCGATCTTCACCCCTCGCGACCTGAGCGCGCGGCTGAAAGCATCGGGGCTCAACGTGCCCGAGGAATCCATCTGGACCTCGGCCCTCGCCACCGCCGACTTCTTGCAGTCACAGATGCCTGGCGGCAGCGCCTTTGTGATCGGCGAGGCCGGCATCACGACTGCGCTGCATGAAGCGGGCTTCATCATGACCGAGACCGATCCCGACTATGTCGTGATCGGCGAGACCCGCAACTACTCGTTTGAGGCCATCACCAAGGCGATCCGCCTGATCGGCAACGGCTCACGATTCATCGTCACCAACCCGGATGCGACGGGCCCGAGCGCCGATGGCCCCCTTCCCGCGACAGGCGCGGTCGCTGCCCTCATCACCAAGGCGACCGGCAAAGAACCCTACGTCGTGGGAAAGCCCAACCCGATGATGTTCCGCTCGGCGATGAACAAGATCGGCGCGCACTCGGAGAACACCGGGATGATCGGAGACCGCATGGACACCGACATTGTCGCGGGAATCGAGGCAGGGCTTCACACGATCCTCGTGCTCACGGGAATCAGCGACCAGGCGGAGATCGATCGTTATCCGTTCCGCCCGGATGAGATTCTGAATAGTGTCGCCGACCTACTCTCCGCCGAGCCCATCGAGTCTGAGGTCGTTTAAGCCCTCTGCTCATTGAGCTCACATTCCCGGTCATTGAGCTCGTCGAAATGCCCCTTCGACTAGCTCAGGGACCGAGACACGCCGTCGCTCAGGACGCGGGCTGCGGTATCGCGATGGATGTCGTGAGCGGCTCTCCCGACGACCGGCTGAGGAAGCAGAAGTAGGTGCGGTTTCCCGCGTCCCAGTCCGCGGCATCCACTGCAAAACTCGCCTCGACCTGAATGTCTGAGAGACCTCCAGCGGCGGAGTAGTCCACGACGCTCGGCGCGGTGCATAGCAGGTTCATCCGTGCACCGAGCTGATCCAGCCCCGGGTAGGCCGCCTCGGGCGCGTCAGCAAAAGCACCGCGAATCACCAGTTGGGCAGCGTGCGGAGCGGCACAGTTAACGACCGTGTACGAGTCCTGCCACGCCGTGTCGAACGGATCGAGGCACTCGCCGCCAAGCAAGGCATCCCACTCGTGCACGCCTTCGGCGATGGGCCCGACAGTAGGGGCCGTTGGGGTGGGAGTGGGAGATGCGGTCGGCGTTGAGGTGGGCACCGCAAGAGCGGCGGGGGGAGCAGCGATGCGCGCACCGACGAAAAACAGGGCAACTAGAAGAAGGCTCGCGACAATAATTCCTGCCGCCCAGATGACCGTCCGAGCAACTTTCGACAGGGGCGAAGGAGAGGCGCTCTCATCGTCTGAAACGGAGCCGCCCGCATCGTCGTCGTCATCGACAAGTTCGGCCTCGACTACCTCGTCATCCACGCCCGGTTCCCCCTCGCCGTAAGCGGTGGACTCGAGATGGTTGCCGGGGTTGGCGGAGCTTTCTGTCACGGCTCCAGACCGAGGTCGGTCAGTCCAATCGCATAGAAGTAGGGGTAGCCAGCGGCCTCAATGCGTTCACGCGCTCCGGTGCTGCGGTCGACGACAACGGCTACACCCGCGATGATCGCGCCGACTTTTTCCAGCGCTTCGATCGCAGCAAGAGGAGACCCACCCGTTGTCGACGTGTCTTCAAGCACGACAACGCGCTTGCCCGCGAGGTCTGGGCCTTCGACCTGGCGCCCCCGGCCGTGGTCCTTGGGCTCCTTGCGCACGACAAAGGCGTCGTAAGCGAGCCCTCGGGCCGCACCCTGGTGCAAGATCGCGGTCGCGATCGGGTCAGCACCCATCGTTAGACCACCGACGGCGGCGACATCCGGGATCTGCGCAATGACATCGAGCATCACCTGGCCAATAAGAGGAGCGACGCGGTGGTCGAGACTCACCTTGCGCAGATCGACATAGTATGTGGCCTTCTTGCCACTCGTGAGAGTGAAGTCGCCGTGGAAGACCGCGTCGGACGAGATGTAATCGATGAGCTGCTGCCTGGCGTCCGTCATGCCTCAAGCCTACTGAATGAGCGGTGCTGGCCGTCGGTGCGAGCTACTAGCGTTGAGGTCATGAGAGTCGCCACCTGGAACGTCAACTCCATCCGCAGCAGAGTCGGTCGCGTTGTCGACTGGCTCGTTCGCGAGGATGTCGATGTGTTGGGCATGCAAGAGATCAAGTGCAAAGACGAGCAGTTCCCCTACGACGCATTCTCCGAAGCGGGCTATGAAGTGGTCACCCACGGTTTGAGCCAATGGAACGGTGTCGCGTTTGCCTCGCGGCTTCCTCTCGACGACGTGACTATTGGGTTCGAGTCCGCGCCGGGATTCGGAAAGCCGCTCGACGACGGCACCCTCCCCAAAGAAGCTCGCGCTATCGGCGTCACCGTTGCCGGTGTGCGCCTCTGGAGCCTCTATGTTCCCAATGGCCGGGAACTCGACAATGCGCACTACCCATACAAGTTGGAGTGGCTCGCGAACCTGAGCGCCGAAACGAAGAGCTGGATGTCCGCGCATCCCGACATCCCCATCGCGCTCATGGGGGACTTCAACATCGCCCCCTTCGACCACGACGTGTGGGATATCGAAGCCTTCGCCGGTCGCACCCACGTGAGCCAGCCTGAGCGTGATGCTTTTGCGCGCTTCGAGACCGACGGCCTGATCGACGCCCTCCGGACGCGCGGCGTCGAGGGGTACACGTACTGGGACTACCAGCAGCTCCGTTTCCCTCGCAACGAGGGGATGCGTATCGACTTCATCCTCGGATCGCACGGATTCGACGAGCTCGTCTCCAACCCGAAAATCCACCGCGAGGAACGCAAGGGTGATGGCCCCAGCGATCACGTTCCGGTGTCCGTCGATCTCGACGTCGAGACGGACGACGACGATGACCGCCCAATGTTCCTATAACGAACGGTCTGCTATACCAGTACACCGAAGGGATCGCCAGCCCCTCTAGAATGACCCCTGTTTGAGCGGTCCGCACTATTATCGACTAAATGAACGAGTCAGCTGCAGCTTCTCTTTCCGTAAAAGATGGTCCTGCCGAACTATTCGCGTCGAGCCCGGTAGTACTTCTGGTATTCGAGCAGATTCTGGCCGCTGTACATCGGGGCGATCTACAGCCCGGCGAACGAATAAGCGACGCGGCAATCGCGAGTGACTACGGGGTGTCCCGCACTCCCGTGCGCGAGGCGCTGCAGCGTCTGCGCGAGATCGGCGTAATCGAGGCGTCCGCGAGCCGATTCACGAGAGTCGCGATCGTCACCCCGGAGCAGACGCAAGAGAGCTACACCGTCTGGCTCGCGCTCTTCGCTGCTGTAATCGAAGAGGTCATTCCTACGGCACCGGCGTACGTCGCAGATCAGCTTGAGTCGGATGCCAAGGCCTTCGCCCGTGCCTTCGCGAACATCGGCACGTCCGAGTGGGATGTGAACCAGCTCGCGACTCTCAACTACCAGTTCTTCGCGCGAATCACGAGCCTCTCCCGAAACAGCGCGTTGCTCAGGGCCCTGAACTCCGTGGTGCACGTCATCCGCTTGGGCGGACAGACCTTGCCCGTTGCGCTCGACCTGGAGGCTCTGTCCTCCGCCCAGCGCCTCATGGTGGAGGCGGTGCGCAATCAAGACATCAAGGTTGCACGCCAAGCACACATTCGACTCGGCGGCATCGAAGTACCCCTCCACGAATAGCGCTGAGCGCGCTTCCTGCGTAGCGCTCTGATTCACTGCGCTTCGTCGGTCTTCTGCGCAGCATTCCCGCATCGTTCGCAACCAAACGCTGCGAGCGTGCGGCTAGCCTCGATTGTGCGCACAATTTGCGCGCCAGACGAGAACGGAGGTGAGCCATGTCCAGCACGAGTGCAGCGATCATAGGAGAACCCGAGGTTCTCGAAGACGAGCTAAAGAGCAACCCGAACTGGCTCGATCTCAAGACTGCGGCATCCGAGCTACAAGCCCATCAGGCGCAGGATGGCAGTGTGCCGGATGAGGGCATCCATCCGCTTGCTCTGGCGCAGGTCGAGCGCATCCGACACTCAATCCGGCAGCTCACGGAATTCTTCCCGCACGACCGCTCTTACCTAGAAGCACTCGACACGGACTTCGCTCGCTGGGCCGATGGCGGGCTGGGGGTTCCTGACTTCCTCGACTCGCTGAACGCGTTCCAGCCTCAGCGCGATCGGGTGAACGGCCTCAAGCACCTCGTGGTCTTTCCGATGTACACCCAGAACGGGAGCACCTCGCGATTGGTTGAGGCAGTGCTCATTGAGGTGGTGTGGCCGGAGTTCGTCGGTCGCCTGGAGGCCGGCGAGTATTCGAACGCGCTGTTCGTGCCTATAAGGTTCATCGACTTCACCGCGGGATACGACACCAATTCCGCGGTATTGTTCCCCGAGACGGTGGCCATGCGCGAGATTCCCACGTTCACCTGGGGAGCGATCTTCGCCGACCGCGAGGCGGCGCGATTCCGCCGTGTGACGCGAGCGGCATCCGAGATCACGAAACTCGAGCTCCCCGCGAGGGCCGCGGCGATGCTCGACGACCAGCAGCTCACGGAAGAGACCTTCGTGATGTGGGACCTCATCCATGACCGCACTCACATGAGGGGCGACCTGCCGTTCGATCCGTTCATGATCAAGCAGCGGATGCCGTTCTTCCTGTACTCCCTGGAGGAGCTGCGCTGTGATCTCACGGCGTTCCGCGAGTCGGTGCGCCTCGAGCGTGCCGAGGATACCGACGAGGTGACCCGGGATCGAGCCAAGCTTGTGCAGTATGCGGTGATCTTCGACCGGATCTTCCGGTTCGCGATCACGGGCTCGCGGGTGCGCAACTACGACGGGCTCGGCGGGCAATTGCTGTTCGCGTGGATGCACCAGCACCACGTGCTGCACTGGACCGACACCGCGCTCACGATCGATTGGGACGAGGTCCCGGATGTCGTGGTCGCCCTGTCCGACGCGATCAACGACCTGTACTGGCACTCGATCGACCGCCCCAAGGTTGCGCACTGGCTTGCCGCGTACGCGATGATCGCGGAGACGCTCACACCGCATCCCGCGTCCGCGTGGGCTGCGGGGTTGCCGACCGATGTGCTCGTCGGTGCACCCAAGGGATACACGGATGCCGTGCTCGACGACGAGTTCCCGCTGTCGATGTTCTACGAGGCCCTCTCGAAGAAGATGGCCTCGGTGATCGAGTCGACCGCCGGCATCACGGGCACCTCGGCCTGATTCTAGGTTCACTTTTCCGGAGGATCTGCGTCACGCGCCGCTGTCTCGCGAAAGTGAGCGGCGCGTGACGCAGATCCTCCGGAGAAACGAACACCCCGCATCCTCACCACCACTATCGACAGATACGCGAGACTGGAACTGTGACCCAGCTACACGACACGAACTACCGCGGCTTTGCGAGCGACAACTACGCCGGCGCGCATCCCGAGGTTCTCGCAGCGATCGCGGACGCCAACGGCGGACATCAGATTGCTTACGGTGAGGATGTCTACACCGCGCGTCTGCAGGAGGTCATGAAAGAGCACTTCGGCGACACTGCCGAGACGTTCCCGGTCTTCAACGGCACGGGTGCAAACGTCACCGCTCTGACCAGCGTGCTGCCGCGGTGGGGAGCCGTGGTGTCGACATCCACCGCTCACATTCACACCGATGAGGGCGGCGCACCCGAGCGCATCAGCGGGCTCAAGCTGCTGACCGTCGACAGCCCCGACGGCAAGCTCACACCAGAACTCATCGACCAGCAGGCCTGGGGATGGGGCGACGAGCACCGCGCGCAGCCCCTCGCCGTGAGCATCACGCAGACCACGGAGCTCGGCACGTTGTACACGGTGGATGAGGTGCGCGCGATTGCCGAGCATGCTCACTCCCACGGCATGGTGCTGCACATGGATGGCGCCCGACTCTCCAACGCGGCCGCTGCTCTTGGCGTTGGCTTCCGGGAGTTCACGACGGATGCCGGCGTCGACATCCTGAGCTTCGGTGGCACCAAGAACGGGCTCCTGTACGGCGAGGCCATCGTGGTGCTCAACCCCTCTGTCAGTGACGGGTTGGTTTTTCTGCGCAAGCTCAATATGCAGCTCGCGTCGAAGATGCGGTTCGTTTCTGCTCAGCTCATCGCCCTCTTGAGCGACGAGCTGTGGCTGCGGTCGGCCTCCCACGCGAACGCAATGGCTAGCCGGCTGCGCGCAGCTCTCGAGGCGGGCGTTGAGTCCGGATCGATCACGGGGCTGAGCTTCAGCCAAGCGACCGAGGCGAACGCCGTCTTCGCGATTCTGCCGCCCGGAGTTGCGGACCGACTGCGTGAGAAGTTCCGTTTCTATGACTGGGACCCGGCCACCGGCGAGGTGCGGTGGATGACGGCATTCGACACGACTGAAGCCGACATCGACGCGTTCGTCACCGCGATCGCGAGCGAGCTGGGGTAGTTGGTGTTTTCGGTCCCTGAGCTCGTCGAAGGGGCACTTCGACAAGCTCAGCGACCGAATAAAGCGACCGAGCGCTAGTCGGCTAGCGTCTGCCTCGCGACCGTGAGTCCGTCGCCCGCGTCGGACACCCCGACGAGCACCGTGTCGCCGTCGCGGATGTCCCCCGCGAGCAAGGAACGAGCGAGCTTGTCGTCGATCTCGCGCTGCATGAGCCTGCGCAACGGACGCGCACCATAGATCGGGTCGTAGCCGCGCTCCGCGAGCCAGCCTCGAGCATCCGGTGTCACCGCGAGCTGAAGGCGACGATCGGCGAGACGACGACCCAGGCGATCGATGTAGAGCTCGACGATCTGTCCGAGGTCCTCGGTCGATAGCGGGCTGAACACAACGATGTCATCAAGTCGGTTCACGAACTCGGGCTTGAACGCCTGGCGGACGAGGTCATTGACCGCGTTAACGCGGGTATCCCACGGAAGCGCGGCGTCGGTGATGAACTGGCTGCCGAGGTTCGACGTGAGAATCAGGATGACGTTGCGGAAGTCCACGGTGCGACCCTGGCCGTCGGTGAGCCGCCCGTCATCCAGAACCTGAAGCAGAACGTCGAAGACTTCGGGATGTGCCTTCTCGACCTCGTCGAGCAGGATCACGGAGTACGGACGCCGACGCACGGCCTCGGTGAGCTGACCGCCCTGCTCGTAACCGATGTAGCCGGGAGGGGCACCGACGAGTCGAGAGACGCTGAACTTCTCGCCGTACTCGCTCATATCGATGCGAACGAGGGCTTTCTCGTCGTCGAAGAGATACTCGGCGAGCGCCTTCGCGAGCTCGGTTTTACCGACACCGGTGGGGCCGAGGAAGAGGAAGGATCCGGTCGGGCGATCGGGATCGGAAATGCCCGCGCGGGTGCGGCGGACGGCCTCGGAGACCGCTTGCACCGCATCCTTCTGCCCGATGAGGCGCTTGCCCAACTCGGCCTCGAGATGCAGGAGTTTCTCGGTCTCACCCTGGGTAAGGCGGTCGACGGGCACGCCCGTCCAGGCCGCGACGACGGCGGCGATGTCATCCTCGGTGACCTGATCGTTGACCATGCGGTCGCTAATCGGCTCGGCCGATTCTGCGGCCAGCAGCGCGGCCTCGATACCGGGAATCGTCTCGTAATTGAGCTTGGATGCCTTTTGGTACTCACCCTCGCGCATAGCCCGGTCGAGCTGGATGCGCGCATCGTTGAGCTGGGTCTTGAGATCTCCAACTCCCGTGAGAGACGCCTTTTCCTTCTTCCACCGCTCCTCGAGAACGTTCAGCTCCGAGCTGCGGGCGGCGAGGTCCTCGCGAAGCTTCGCCAGACGAGCTTTGGATGCCTCGTCCTTCTCCTTTTTGAGAGCGAGCTCCTCGATGCGAAGCCGGTCGACGGCACGCTTGAGCTGGTCGATCTCCGTCGGTGACGAGTCGATCTCCATCTTGAGGCGGGACGCCGCCTCGTCGATGAGGTCGATGGCCTTGTCCGGCAGCTTGCGGCCCGAGATATAGCGGTTGCTCAGGGTCGCGGCGGCCACGAGCGCGGCATCCGCGATCGCGACCTTGTGGTGGGCTTCGTAACGTTCCTTGAGGCCGCGCAGGATGGCGACGGTGTCCTCGACGCTCGGCTCACCCACAAAGACCTGCTGGAATCGACGCTCGAGCGCGGCATCCTTCTCGATGTACTGACGGTACTCATCGAGCGTGGTCGCACCAATGAGGCGCAACTCACCGCGCGCGAGCATGGGCTTGAGCATGTTCGCTGCGGCGACAGATCCCTCTCCGCCTCCCGCGCCCATGAGGGTGTGGAGCTCGTCGATGAAGGTGATGACCTGGCCGTCGGACTCGTTGATCTCCTTGAGCACGGCCTTCAGGCGCTCCTCGAACTCACCGCGATACTTCGCGCCGGCGACAAGGGCAGCGAGGTCGAGGGAGACAAGCTGCTTGTCTTTGAGTGAGTCGGCGACGTCGCCCGCGACAATGCGCTGGGCGAGCCCTTCGACGACGGCGGTCTTACCGACGCCCGGCTCACCGATCAGGACGGGGTTGTTCTTGGTGCGTCGCGTGAGCACCTGGCTGACGCGACGGATCTCGGCGTCTCGACCAATCACGGGGTCGAGCTTTCCACTGCGAGCGATGTCGGTGAGGTTGACGCCGTACTGCTGAAGCGCGGTCTTCTGCTCCTCGTCGGTTCCGGGAGCGCCCTGCATGTTTGCCATGGGGCAAGCCTTTCTGAAACTTGAGTTGTGGTGACTCAAGTTTACCACCGGGCTCGGGTTCATGGCTAGGACTCACCGATCCAATGTCAGTATGTGAATTACTGAGGGTAAGTGGTAGTGTCATCAGTATCGACAAGACGAAGGGCTCGGATGCTACTCAGTGAAGTGTGTACCGTCCTCTCTGGCCTGACTCTGCGCAGTCGTCTAGATGGAGCGCCCAGCGGCCCGCTTGCCGTACAGCAAGGCGACATTTCCCCTTCTGGTGCATATGAGCGCCGCTCCGTGCTCCGTCTTGACCCCTCCGAGTACTCGCCCCATCACTTGGTTACTACCGGTGACGTACTCTTCCGATCACGCGGGCCGTTCTGGAGCGCCTGGGCAGTCTCTGAAGCGGACGAGTCTCTCGTCGCAGTGGCTCCGCTGTTTATCCTCCGACCATCTGCCGACATCGATCCCGGCTTTCTCGCTTGGCAACTGGGGCGCCCCTCGTCGCAACGCTACTTCGAGACCGAGGCCATGGGATCGGGAGTCAGGATGATCACCAAGCCAGTGCTCGAAGCCCTTCACCTCGTGCTTCCCTCGATCGACCGACAGCGTGACATCGCTGCCACCGCGAGCCTTGCCGTCCACGAAACTCAACTACTCACACATCTCGCGTCCCTCAAATACGTGCTGACTGGCGCACAACTCGACAGTGCCCTTCTCCACGAGCCATCCACCCCCCGTAGGAAGTTCTCATGACCGACTCCGTCACTCAGCAGCGCATCAATCAGGCGGCCTGGGCCGCGTGCGATACCTTCCGCGGTGTCGTCGATGCCACACAGTACAAGGACTACGTGCTTGTCATGCTGTTCCTCAAGTACGTCTCGGATGTCTGGCGGGACCACAAGGAGAGCTACGAGCGTGACTACAACGGCGACGAGCGAAAAATAGCAACCCGCCTCAGTCGGGAGCGGTTCCCCTTGCCCGATAGTGCGAGCTTCTATGACCTCTACGAGAACCGATCGGCCGACAACATCGGTGAGCGCATCAATATCGCCCTGGAGCACATCGAAGAGAAAAACCGAACCAAGCTTGATGGGGTCTTCCGCAACATTGACTTCAACTCCGAGGCGAACCTGGGGCAGACCAAGGAGCGCAATCGACGCCTCAAGCACCTGCTTGAGGACTTCAACAAGCCAGAGCTCGACCTACGACCCTCACGAGTGAGCAGCGACATCATTGGCGAGACCTACATTTACCTCATCTCGCGCTTCGCCTCTGATGCTGGCAAGAAAGCAGGGGAGTTCTATACACCGCGCTCCGTGTCAACTCTGCTCGCCAAGCTCGCGGCACCTGTGGAGGGCAACACGATCTTTGACCCCGCCTGTGGCTCGGGATCACTCCTCATTCAGGCCGCCGACGAGGTGGGCTCCAACAACTACAGGCTTTTCGGCCAAGAGGTGAACGGTGCGACCTGGGCGCTCGCTCGCATGAACATGTTTATGCACGCGGCCGACGACGCATCCATCGAGTGGGGAAACACTCTTACGGCTCCGACACTGCTCGAAAACGACCGGCTCCGCCAGTACGACGTGGTCGTCGCGAACCCCCCATTCTCGCTCGACAAGTGGGGGGCCGAGGATGCCGCGTCCGACCCCTACGGACGCTTCTGGCGCGGCGTACCGCCCAAGAGCAAGGGTGACTATGCCTTCATCAGCCACATGGTCGAAGTAGCCAAGCCTCAGTCCGGTCGCGTCGCGGTGATCGTGCCACACGGCGTGCTCTTCCGCGGAGCTGCTGAGGCACGCATTCGCACAGCCTTGGTCAACGAGAACCTGCTCGACGCCGTTATCGGCCTGCCCGCGAATCTGTTCACGACCACAGGAATTCCGGTCGCGATACTAATCTTCGACCGGTCGAGAGAGGCGGGCGGCCCCAATGCCGACCGTGATGATGTGTTGTTCATCGATGCCAGTCGTGAGTACACTCCCGCTAAGTCACAGAGTCTGCTGTCCTCCGAACACATCGAGAGGATTGTGGACACCTACCGCAAGCGTGCCGAGCTGCACCGTTACTCGCATCGGGCGACGCGCGACGAGATCGCGGCCAACGATTTCAACCTCAACATCCCTCGTTACGTCGACACGTTTGAAGCTGAAAGTGAGATCGATATCGTTGCGGTGCAGCGTGAGATCGATCAGGTCGAAGCCGAGCTCGTCGAAGTACGCGCACGCATGGCCGGTTACCTAAAGGAGCTGGGCCTCGATGTCTGAGCCCACGGATGCCAGCGGCGAGCTCGTGCTCTACACGAGCGACGATGGGCTTGCTCATGTGCGACTGCGCGCGATCGATGGCACGGCATGGCTCACTCAGCTTGAGATGGCGGAGCTCTTTCAAACGACCAAGCAGAACATCAGCGCGCACCTTCGGAACATCTTTGAGGAGGGCGAACTCAACAGTGCGGCAACTGTCAAAGAACTCTTGACAGTTCAACTCGAAGGACAACGTCAGGTCGGAAGAGAAGTTGCGCACTACAACCTCGACGTGATCCTCGCCGTCGGCTACCGCGTTCGTTCCCCCCGCGGCATGCAGTTTCGGCGCTGGGCGACGACTGTACTTGCTGATTACCTAGTTAAGGGATTCGCGATGGATGACGCCAAGCTGAAGGATGCCCCGCAATGGGACTACTTCGATGAGTGGCTCGAGCGCATCCGTGACATCCGCGCCTCGGAGAAGCGGTTCTACCAAAAGGTTAAGGATCTCTACACGACCGCTGTCGACTACGACGCGCACTCCGACTCGGCTCAGCAGTTCTTCGCAAAAGTGCAGAACAAGATGCTCTGGGCCGTCACAGGCAAAACGGCGGCCGAGCTTATTGCTGCCCGAAGTGATTCGGATGCCAACAACATGGGGCTCACGGCATGGACGGGTTCGATCGTGCGCAAGGTTGATGTCGCGACGGGAAAAAACTACCTCGATGCTGACGAGATCGGCGAGCTGAACCGAATCGTCACCATGTATCTCGACTACGCCGAGGACCAGGCTAAGCGTCGGCAGACGATGACGATGCAGCAATGGAGCGACAAGCTTGATGCCTTCATCGAGTTCAACGATCGTGAGTTACTCACCGGAGCCGGCAGTATGAAGGCCACGGTCGCCAAGAAGCTCGCTGAAGGTCGTTACGACAAGTTCAACGCGAAACGACGAGCCGTGGACGCCACATCGGCCGACGCTGCAGATTTCGCAGCGATCGAGGCACTGGGAAAGGAAGCCGAGTGATTGCCAGCTCGACCTGGTCTCGAGAACGATTGGACCGTCTAGGACCACGGGGCCGTCCCGCACTGAAATCGGGACCTTTCGGTTCATCACTTACGAAGGCGTCCTATGTTGACAAGGGCTACAAAGTCTACGGCCAGCAGGAGGTCCTCACCCGCAGCCTAGAGGCGACTGCGTACCTGATCTCCGAACGATCGTTCCGTAGCCACGAACGCTGCGCTGTCGAACCGGGAGATGTGCTCATCACAACAATGGGGACTCTCGGAAGAACTTTCGTAGTTCCCGAAGGAGCTCCCGCGGGAATTATTAATCCGCGGCTAATACGCATCGCAGTCGATACGAGCCGCGTCGACCCTAACTACCTAGACGCCTTCCTGTCCTCCCCGCAAGCCCAGACCTCGCTGGCACGGAGTGCCCATGGGGGCACGATGTCTGGACTTAATAGCCGGACCTTGGGAGCTTTGCTAGTCCCCCTCCCGTCGCTCTCAGAGCAACGCAAGATCGCCGAGGTCCTCCGTTCCTGGGACCAAGCGATCGAAGCCTGCACAGGGTTAGCCACTACTAGGCGGCGCAAACTGCAGTCTTGGTCCGATAGCGCATTCAGAGCGACGCGGAACTCTCAGGTCCACCCAATGCGTCTCGGAGACCTGTTCGACGAACGCACTGAGACGACTTCAAGCTCGCTGCCCCTTCTTAGCGTCACCCAACAGAACGGGGTCGTGCGCCAGGACGCCGCAGGTCGGAAAGACTCCTCCAGCTCTGATCGCTCGCGGTACAAACGAGTGCGGCCCGGCGACGTCGCCTACAACACCATGCGGATGTGGCAAGGAGCCTCTGGACTCGTCACCGAAGAAGGAATCGTTAGCCCCGCCTATACCGTGGTGACACCTAGGACTAACTTAATTGATCCTCACTATGCTGTATCCCTCTTTAAGGACGGCCGCATGAAGTTCGACTTTGAGCGATACTCTCAGGGGCTCACAAGCGATACGTGGAATCTGAAGTTCCCAGCTTTCGCAGAAATTGCCGTTTCGATTCCTGCACTCGATATTCAGCGTCGATTTGCTACTTACCTTCAGTCAGCGAACACCGAACTGGCACTCATTAACCGCGAGATCGCCCTACTCAAGCAGCAGAAGCGCGGCCTGATGCAGAAGCTGCTCACCGGAGACATTCGTGTCTACGTCGACTCGACCGAGGAGGCACATCCGTGACCGAGCCCACGTTTGATCCGAGCGAGAAGCTCCAGTCGCAGCTCCCCGCGCTGCAGTTGCTCGTTGCCCTCGGCTTCATGCCGCTGTCCCCCGCGGAGGCGCTTAACTTGCGGGGAGGACGGAGGCGCAACGTCGTGCTCGATAGCATCCTTATCGAGCGCATTATCGCGCTCAACAGATTCGAGCACCGCGGAAACGAATACCCAGCCGACCTGGCCGACGCGCAGGAAGCCGTTCGCAAGCTCATGCTCGCAAGCGATCAGCCGAAGGGGCTGCAGGCGGCCAATCAGGCCACCTACGACTCTCTGGTACTCGGGGCAACAGTCGCGAAAACCATCGACGGCAACACGAAAAGCCGCCAGCTGCGGTTCATTGACTGGGATGATCCAGCGAACAACTCCTATCACGTGACCGTTGAGTATGCCGTCGACCGTACGGGCAGCACCTCCGCCAACCGGCTCGACGTTGTGGCGTTCGTCAACGGCATCCCGTTCATCACGATCGAGTGCAAGCGGCCATCGGAAGAGATCAAGAAGGCCGACCACCAGCTTCTGCGCTATCAGCGCCCGCAGGAGATTCCCGCCTTCTTCGAGTTCGCACAGCTGCTCATCGCGACTAACCGCCGCGAAGCCCGCTACGCGACCGTCGGCACTCCATCGAAGTTCTGGAGCCCCTGGGTTGAAGAGGATGACGCGGACACCGCGCTGCTCGCGGCGACCTCCCAACCGTTCGATCCTGCTGCTCTCGGCGCACTGTTTCCGAGTGCGGCAACACACGAGGCCGCGACAAAGCAGCTTGCTGGGCTCGCGAACCGCACCCCCAGCGACCAAGATCGCCTGATTCACTCCGTGTGTCGCCCCGAACGTCTGCTTCGGCTCATCCGCGCTTTCACCATCGTCGATGGAGGCATTCGCAAGATCGCTCGGCACCAGCAGTACTTCGCAGTGACGAGGGCGCTCGAACGTGTCACTTCGGGTGTGGTAGGAGAACCACGGCCAGGCGGCGTTATTTGGCACACGCAAGGGTCAGGCAAGTCACTCACTATGATCATGCTCGCGAAAGCTCTCGAGTTTGACCCTCGGATAACTAACCCCCGAGTGATTCTGGTCACTGATCGCGACGAACTCGATAAGCAGATTCGCGACACCTTCCGGTCTTGCCAGCTCGAGCCTGTGCGCGCGAAGAGCGGATCGCACCTCGCTGGGCTAATCACATCTCGTACCCCGCTCATCACCACCATCGTGAACAAGTTTGAGAATGCCGCTAAGCAGCTGGAGACAGCTGATGCGGATGTCGACACCAATGTCTTTGTTCTCGTTGATGAAAGTCATCGCAGCCATTCGGCACATCGAGGCGAATACGGCACATTCGCCAAGCTCATGCGCAAAGTACTCCCGAACGCGAACTACATCGGCTTCACGGGCACACCACTTCTCAAAAAGGAAAAGAACACTTACCGAACCTTCGGCGCTCCGATTCACAATTACACGATCCGAGATGCGCAACGAGACGAGGCCGTAGTCCCGCTGCTGTACGAAGGCCGCGTCATAGAAAAGCAGATTGCCGATTCGGTGGTCAACGCGTGGTTCGACAAAATCTGCCAGGGGCTCACCCCCGAGCAGCAGGCCGACCTCAAGCGCAAGTTCTCACGGTCCGACGTCATCGCTGGAGCCGGCCAGGTGGTCCGCGCCAAAGCTTTTGATATATCCGAGCACTACCGCCAGCACTGGCAAGATACCGGCCTCAAGGCACAATTGATCGCCCCCAACAAGGCGGCGGCGATCCGCTTCAAAGAGGTGCTCGATGAGATTGGGCACGTGCGCAGCGAAGTGCTGATCTCAGCGCCGAGCGATGACGAAGTCACCGAGGCAAGCGATCGAGATTCACGCGAATTGGTCTCTCGGTTCTGGGAATCTCAGATGGCTCGCTTCGGCACCGAGGCGAGCTACAACGACCAGATCGTCGCCGACTTCAAGGGAGCGGGCGGTGCCGAGATTGTCATTGTCGTTTCGAAGTTGCTCACCGGCTTTGATGCTCCGCGCAACACGGTTCTCTATCTCTGCCGCTCGTTGCGGGAACACACGCTTCTTCAAGCAATAGCTAGGGTGAATCGCCTCTTCGAACCGGATCACGATGAAGATCCCCCGAAGGATTTCGGCCACATCATCGACTACGAGGGTCTCCTGGGTGAGCTGGACCAAGCACTCACCACGTACAGCACCCTCGACGGATTCGATGTGGATGATCTGCTGGGCGCGGTTACAGATGTGCGTCACGAGATCGCTCGACTCGATGCTCGCTGGTCGGCCGTGTGGTCACTATTCCCTGGCATCCGCCACGATGACCAAGAAGCGCTGGAGCAATACCTCGAGCCGATCGATCGTCGCGAGGACTTCTACGCGGCACTCTCAGATTTCACCCAGACCCTGCACATTGCACTGTCCAGCAACAAGGCAGACGAGGAGATCTCGCCAGAGCGTCTTTCGCGCTACAAGGCTGACTGGGCCGCGTTCGTCGAGCTCCGCCGATCGCTGCAACAGCGCTACAACGAAACGGTCGATCTACGGGACTACGAGCCGAAGATCCAACGGTTGCTCGATGACCACTTGACCGCGCTTCCTGCGACAGTGCTCATCCCGCCCATCGATCTGTCTGATCCCACCGCGGTAAGCGATGCCGCGGGAGATGCCCGTCAACGACCGGCGGCCCGAGCGGACCGAATCGCCAGTGCGACCCGGCGCCGCATCTCCGAGCGCATGGATGAAGACCCGGTGCTCTACCGTCGCTTCGCGGAACTCATCCAACAGGCGATCGACGACCATCGCGCGCACCGCCTCAGCGAAATTGATTACCTCGAGCGCATTCGTGGCCTCGCGGACGATGTAGTGACGGGCCGACGAGACCGTGACTTGCCCGCGCGGCTCACTCACAATGCCCCGGCGGCCTCCGTCTACGAGGCGATCCAGTCGCACTTCGTCGAGGAGTCTGGCATCCCGGTGGCGGAGGAGACCGTCGCCGAGATCGCAGTGCACCTCATCGACCTGGCGCAAAACCATCACATCGTCGGCATCTGGGAGAACAGCCAGGCGCAAAACGATCTGCTCAACGCGATCGACGCGTACATCTGGGATGAAGTGGAAACCGCGCGCGGCATCTCCCTCTCACATGACCGGCAAGATGCGATCCGCGACGAGGTCATCAGCATCGCGCGCGCACGTTTCCCATGATCGGCTCTGTTACCTACGGCACTCGTCTTATTCACTATTCCTTCGAGAGGCGCTCTCGCAACACTCTCGATATCTCGGTGACACCTGATGGTGCCGTTGTTGTGGCTGCTCCTCTTGATGCCACCGATGAAGAAATCTCCGACCGAGTTCGCCGGAAGGGTCGGTGGATCGGCGCGCAGCAGCGCTACTTCGCGCAGTTTCGGCCTCGTACAACGCCCCGCCAGTGGCTGCCTGGAGAGACCCACCGGTATCTCGGACGCCAACATCGTCTGCGGATCGGAGAGCCCGGCTCCCCCATCGCCGTTCGGCGAACTCGTGGACTCCTCATCGTCGATGGGATCGAGTTCGGTGACTCTGCGGGGCTGGAACGTGTCGTGCAGCGTTGGTACCGCATCCAAGCCCACGACATCTTCACCCAGCGGATCGAACGGTGCCTGCATCGGTTCGACACGGCATCCATCGCACCCTCGGCAGTGACGGTTCGCTCGATGACTTCACGTTGGGCGTCAATGTCGGCAGCAGGGCGCCTCAGCCTGAATCCTGCTCTTGTGCAGGCATCCGTAGACACGATCGACTACGTCATCACCCACGAACTCGCGCACCGACTCGAGCCACACCATGGCTCGGAGTTCTGGGCCGTGCTCGACAGGGTGATGCCGGATCACGAACAGCGAAAAGTGCGTCTCGAACGGATGCTCGCGTGAACCTTGAAGCTACGGTAAGTACCCCTCCACCAGGGCCTCGTAGCGCTCGCGAGCAGTGCGAGCCACCTCGTTGTGAGGCGAATCCCAGATCTCCTGGTTGAAGATCTCGCACTCCACATCGCCCGCGTAACCCGCGGCCGCGACGGCACGCGTGAGCGAGTCGAAGTCGATGTACCCGTCACCGGGGTAGCCGCGGGAGAGCAACGCATCCGCTGCGATCGGCAGGTTCCAGTCGCAGACCTGATAGCTCGCGATGCGACCGGATGCTCCGGCTCGAGCGATCTGGTCGAGAACCGCGGGATCCCAGAAGATGTGGAACGTGTCGACTACAACTCCCACCGCAGAAGCGTCGAACTGCTCCGCGATGTCGAGGGCCTGACCCAGTGTCGACACGACGGCGCGGTCAGCGACGTACATCGGGTGCAGCGGCTCGATCGCGAGCGTGATGCCGGCGGCGGCCGCGTCGGGCGCGAGCTCACCGATCGCGTCGCGCACTCGCTCGCGTGCTCCGGCGATGTCCCGCGACCCCTCCGACAGACCACCGGCGACAAGCACGAGGGCGGGAGCCCCTAGGGCTGCCGTCTCCTCGATGGCTCGACGGTTGTCGTCGATCGCGGCACGGCGAGCGGGTCCCTCGACGAGCGTGAAGAAGCCACCACGGCACAGGCTCGAGACGCGCAACCCCTCATCCCGCACGAGAGCAGCGCTTGCCTCGAGCCCGAACTCGGCCACCGGCTCGCGCCACAATCCGATGCTCGGGATACCGGCATCCACCGTTGCCCGAACGGCCTCGGGCAGTGTCGCGTACTTGATTGTCGCCTGGTTGAGGCTGAAGCGGCTCATGCGATTCCGTTCCCGGCGAGCATCCCGTGCCACCGCTCGAGAGCGAGTTCGGGATTCTCAAGAGCATTGGCATCGTTGGCCAACCGCACGATCTCGCTGAAGTGCACGAGACTGCGCGCGGAGTGCAGACCGCCCACCATGCTGAACGACTTCTGGTGCCCGTTGAGCCAGGACATGAAGGCCACGCCGGTCTTGTAGTACTGAGTCGGTGCCGCGAAGATTTGCCGCGAAAGCGCCTCGGTCGGCGCAAGAATCTCGCGGTACCGCTCGACGTTGCCCTCGTCGAGGGCGCTTATCGCGGCGGATGCGCTGGGAGCGACAGCCGCAAAGGCACCCAAAAGCGCATCGGAGTGACCGAGTTCGTCGCCCTCGATGAGGGACACGTAGTTGAAGTCGTCTCCCGTGAAGAGCGTTGCGCCCTCGGGAAGCTCACGGCGCACGTCGATCTCAGACTGCGCGTTGAGCAGCGACATCTTGATGCCGCGCACGGTCTGGATGTTCTCCTGGATGATCCGCAGCACGGTCGCACTCGCGGTCGGGACGTCGGTGCTGCCGAAGTATCCCGCGAGGCTCGCGTCAAAGGCATCCCCTAGCCAATGCAAAACGACGGGGCGTCCCGCTCGCGAGAGCACCTCGCGATAGACACGCTCGTAGTCGGCAGCGGACTCGGCGGCGCGCGCGAGGTGACGGCTGGCCATAAGCACGACGTCGGCTCCGGCATCCTCTGCCACGTGCAGTTGCTCGAGATAGGCGGCAATGACCTCATCGAGTGAGATGACTGGATCGACCACGTGGTCGGTGTTGACGCCCACCACAAGCGCCCCACCGACCGACGCGGCTTCAGCCGCACTGCGCCTGATCAGCTCGGCACAAGCGGCCCAGTCCAGCCCCATGTTGCGCTGGGCGGTGTCCATGGCATCGGCGACGCCGAGTCCCCACGACCAGACATGGTGCCGAAAAGCGAGGGTCGCATCCCAGTCGATGTCTGCCGGTGCACCCGGCACGTTCTCCGCAGCGACCCGCGGCACGACGTGCGCGGCGGCGTAGGCGACACGCGACGTGAGCGGCGCACTCGGTCGCACGAACGAGGGAGCGGGATTCAGCTCCGCTCGCGACAGCGTACCGTCCGGGTTCAGAAGCGCGAGGCTCACAGGTCGATCACCGGCAGGTCAATGCGACGACCCTCGGCTGAGCTGCGAAGGCCTTCGACGCCCAGACGCACACCGCGAGCGCCGGCGAGCAGGTCGAAGTCGTACGGGGCATCCTCGACGACGTGACGCAGGAACTGCTCCCACTGCACCTTGAAGCCATTCTCGAACGCGTCGTTGTCCGGCACCTCGATCCAGTCGGCGAAGTAGTCGTGGGTCTCTTTGAGGTCGGGGTTCCACACGGGCTTGGGCGTGGCATTGCGAGGCTGGATGCGGCATCCAAACAGTCCAACAACGGCAGACCCGAGCGTTCCGTCGACCTGAAACTCGACGAGTTCTTTGCGGTTGACTCGAACGGCCCAGCTCGAATTGAGCTGCACGATCACGCCATTGTCGAGCTCGAAGATGCCGTAGGCCGCGTCGTCGGCGGTCGCGGTGTAGCGCTCGCCGTCTTCGTCAACGCGCTCGGGGATGTGGGTGACGGCGCGGGCGTAGACGTTCTCGATGCGACCAAACAGGTTCTCGATCACGTAGTTCCAGTGGGCGAACATGTCGGAGACGATGCCACCGCCATCCTCGGAGCGGTAGTTCCAGCTGGGACGCTGGGCGGGCTGCCAGTCACCCTCAAACACCCAGTAGCCGAACTCGCCGCGCACCGAGAGGATCTCGCCAAAGAACCCTGAGTCGATGAGGCGGCGCAGCTTCTGGAAGCCCGGCAGGTAGAGCTTGTCGTGCACGACGCCGTTCTTGACGCCGGCCTCGCGCGCCAGCTTGGCGAGTTCGAAAGCATCCTCGAAGCTCTCGGCGGTGGGCTTCTCGGTGTAGATGTGCTTGCCGGCCGCGATGGCCTTCTTGATGGCATCCACCCGCTTGGTGGTGACGAGGAAGTCGGCGTAGATCGGGAAGTCGGGGTTCGCGAGAGCCTCGTCGAGATTGTCGGTGTAGTGCTGGATGTCGTGCTTCTCGGCGAGCTCGCGCAGCTTCGCGAGGGAACGTCCCACGAGCATGGGCTCGACCTGGAGTCGCGTGCCGTCCGACAGCAGCACACCGCCCTGTTCGCGGATCGCGAGGATCGAGCGCAGCAGGTGCTGGCGGTAGCCCATGCGTCCGGAGACGCCGTTCATGATGATTCCGATGGACTGGGCCATTGGTGCTCCTTTGCAAGAAATGGTCGCTACGGTGTTCCGACGGGAATCGAAGGAAAGCGCTTACCCGATAGTAGGGACAGATCCTGGTATCTGCAACCCCCAGGATCACTCCGTGGCGAGAGTTGTCTCGGCGCCAGTTTCGAGGGTGAAGTCGGCAGGCGGCGAGGGGGTGCCGTTGGCCTGCACTGTCACAAAGTGACGTCCCGGGTAGTAAGTGCGTGTAGTGATGGGGCGGAAGGAGTGCGTTTTGGTCACGACGACACTCTCCCCGGAGGCGAGGCGCCGCGAGGTGAGCTTGAATGTCTTGGGGCTCACAGCGCCGTTCGCCCGCAAGAAACCGATGGAGTAATCGATCGCGACGGTCGCATCGGTCTCGCCGTCGTTAGCGACCACCGCAGTGAAGCTGAGTGTGCCGCCTTGGGGCACGGTGGAGCCGGATAAGTAAGGACGGTCCACTCGCAAGCCGTCGCCCGTGTAGCCCAGAAGAGTAAGCGCCTCCCGATCGCCCTTCTTGATCAGAGTTCGTAGGCCGTGCCGCAGCACCCACGGCGTGTTGGAGTCGGGCGCCGCGTGCCAGCCGCGCCCAACTTCGGCGACCAACGCTGGGTCGATTCGGCTGAGGTCGTTGAGGTGGTTGGCAGCCGAGCGACGCACGTACTCTGCCGGGTCGCGATAGGTCGCGTGGATAATATCCAGCGTCGCGTCCGGATGAGCGATCAGCCATGGCACGCGCTTCGCCCACGGCAGGTAGGCCCGCGAGCCCTCGGTCGCGAGTCGTCGCACGTGCTCATTCTCGTGAGCCGTCCATCCGTGCATTATCTCGAGGGCGCGTTCCGGTCGTGCGTTCAGGAGGTCGCGGATCGCGAACTCGCCGGATAGTCCGATCGTGAGCCGAGCCAGCACCGCCATAGCCGCGTCAAAGTCGGCCTCTGATCCAGTTTCGACTGCTCGTGCGGTCACGAACTCGCTCGTCGGCCAGATCATCCACCCGGCGAACTGAGGCATCGCAAGCAAACCCAGCACAGCGCTCTCTGCGGCAGCGAAGCCGCCGGGAACGTCTCGAAGGAGAGCATCCCTGACGATATCCACCCGGTCTCGCAGCCGTTTGCCCGGAACCAGGCGCTCGGCGTCCGTGAGAGCGGTGAGCTCGAGCTGTGGCGATACCGCTCTCAGCGAGTCTCGCAGGCTGATAACCACGCTCGGATTGATCAGCTCGTCCATCGTTCCCATGAGACCTATCCTTTCGGAGTCCAGGGCCGGAGCAGCGAGACGGGCCGCTCCGGCCGACAACGGATTACGTCAGATCGATTGACAGGTCCTTGACGAGATCGCCCTCAACAACGAAGTTCAGGGCGAACTGTTGCGGGCTTCCCGGAAAGTCTCCTGCGGACGAGGCGACCATGCGTCCGTCTTGGAACGAGATTGGGGTGATCACGATCTGGGGAGCAATCAGGTGGCTGCCGATCCAGGCACGGATGCCCGCGTCGTCTGAGTAGGTCTTGCCGTCATCGGACACTACTGCGTCCGCCGTGAGCGTCGCCATGAGGGCGTCCACATCATGCGTGTTGCTAGCGGCGACGAAGTTCTCGACGGCCTTAGGGAGGGTGATCTCACTCATTGTCTTCTCTTCTCTTTTATTGGGGCGCGGATGCGCTCGATGGGGCCGAATACCGAAACAGCGGCTTTAGAAGCGGTCGTCTTCCGGCCTCGATTTACTGTCCTTACAGACAGCATATATTTTATTGTCCAAATCGACACCATTTTGAGCTGAGGGCGAACGTCAGTAGAATCTGGGCGTGAATAACAGCGAGAAAGCCGGAGTCTCGCGGTCGTTACGCGCCAGCGACTTTCCTTACCGATCTGAGTTACTTGCCAACCTCAGCGCCTTGATCCTGTTGTGGGACTCACCCGCCATCCAAGGGGACATCCTCGCCAAGACCGGGGAGAGCATCGACCAACAATCGCATCAGACCCTTCGGCACCTTCTGGCGTGGGGCCCCATGAGACCGACCGCCCTCTCCGAGGTGCTGGCAACCGGCGCGTCACACGTGAGCAAGATCGTTCGCCGACTCGAAGGCGACGGACTCGTAGAACGAACGACAGACCCAACCGACCGCCGCGCCACGCTTATCAGCCTCACGGAGGCTGGAGAGGCAGCGGCCCACAGCGTCTACGCTCTGGGTGATCGCATGATCACCGAGGTACTCGAGGGATGGTCTGCCGAGGACATCCGTCGATACACCGCCCTGACCGAAAGGTTCGTGAAGGACGCCATCACCTCAGCCGAGCGCATGCTCGAACGTGGCCTCCTGCCTCCCGAATCCTGACACCCACCCGGGCCATATGCACCGCCCGACCTCGAGAAATGGTGTCCATTCGGACATCATTAGTGATACTGTCCTCTACGACAGTAGTGCGCGGCGGGATGCCCGGAGGCCAAGCGCGTTGACTCTCCGCGATCCCACTCATGGCGGCCGCGCACTCACTACGAGAGGAGAGAGTGGAGATGTCGGATACAGATCGCGACCGTTTGGACGGTCGCCGAGCATTGGTAACGGGCGGGTCGAAGGGGTCAGGCAAGGCAGTAGCCGAGAGGCTGCGAGAACTCGGGGCCGACGTCTATGTGACGGCACGATCAATGCCCGATGGGTATGAATACCCGGATCGGTTCATCGTCGCCGACACGTCGACGCCGGAGGGCACCACGGTCGTGGCTGGCAGGATGTCCGAAGTCGGCGGGGTAGACATCCTTGTGCATGTTGTCGGTGGGGCCTCGACACCGCCGGGCGGATTCTCGGCGATCACCGATGAGCAGTGGCTCATCGAGCTGAACCTGAACTTCTTGGGTGCTGTGCGGCTCGATCGTGCGCTGCTTCCGGCCATGATCACATCGGGAACCGGCGTCGTGGTGCACTTCACCTCGATCCAACGTGACATGCCGCTGTACGAGGCATCGCTGGCATACGCGGCGTCGAAGGCGGCGTTGCGCACGTACAGCAAAGGACTCGCGAACGAGCTTGGCCCCCAGGGCATCCGAGTGAATGCCATCAGCCCCGGCGGCATCGAGACCGAGGCCTACGACCGGTTCGTCGATCGCATCGCGGAAGGCAAGGGCATCACTCGGGAGGAAGCCGAGCAGAGCATCATGGACGGCCTCGGCGGCGTTCCGCTCGGCCGCTTCGCGCGCACCGAAGAGATTGCGGATCTCGTCGGATTCCTCGTCTCGGACCGGGCCTCCGCCATCCTGGGCGCCGAGTACGTCATCGACGGTGGAACCGTCCCGACCACGTGACTGTCATCCGGCGATGCGCATGCTCTCGCCGGACCGCACGGCAAAGGTCGTGGCAGTGAGTTCGATTGTGCGCTGCAACGCGGCAGCGGCCGCGGCGAGCGCGACATCCGCGGGTCGGGCCACGCTGATCGTGCGACTGAGCGACGGCCGCTCAAGCCGCACCGACCGCAGTTGAGGTCTGTCGATGAGCACCATCGCCGGCACCACCGCGACCCCCAGTCCGCGCTCAACAAATCGAAGTACCGCATCCATCTGCGCGCCCTCGAGAATCACGGTCGGCGTCAGCTCGGCCTCGCGGAACGCGGCATCCGTGGTTTTGCGCAGGTCATAGCTGTCGGCGAAAACGATCTGTGGCAGCGCCGCGACCTCGTCGAGGCGAATCGCGTCGTTGCCGGTTATCGGCGGTAGCACAGCCGACGAGATCACCACGAGTTCCTCGGTGAGCAGCGGGGTGACGGTGAGGCGCTGGGCGGATGCGGTGTCCGACGTCGTAATCAACGCGATGTCGAGCTCCCCAGCCTCGAGCTCATCCAGGAGCTGTCGCGAACCCTGCTCAGACAGATGCAACTCGACGTGTGGGTGGGCCTCGTGGAAGACCGAAAGAACCTCCGCGACCAGACTTATACATAACGTCGGGGTCGCGCCAAGCCGCACCTTTCCCCGCTCCAAACCAGCCAACTCGGCGAACTCCCGCCGCACGGAACTGGCGTCGGCAAGCATTCGTCGCGCCCAGGGCAGCAAAGACTCCCCTGCCGCCGTAAGGCGACTGCCACCGCGCGAACGATGGAACAACTCGGCGCCGAGGCCAGCCTCCAAAGTTGCGATCTGCCGACTGAGCGACGGTTGGGTCAGGTGTAACCGCTCGGCGGCTTTGGTGAAGTTGCCCAGTCGCGCGACCTCAACAAAACTGCCCAGTTGCTCGAGGTTCATTTCCATAGCCTATGCGCATGGTTTCTACTTGTTATATGCATTGGCGCAATCCTTCTGGTCTGCCTAGCGTTGATGCATGACCACCACCGAGCGCCAGATCTCCACGACAGTCCTCGTTATCGGCACAGGAGGTTCTGGCCTTCGCGCGGCCATCGAACTCGCAGAACTGGGCGTCGACGTGCTCGCCCTAGGCAAGCGCCCCAAGTCGGATGCCCACACGTCGCTTGCGGCCGGCGGCATTAATGCCGCACTCGCGACCATGGATGCGGAGGACAGCTGGCAGCAGCACGCGGCCGACACCCTCAAAGAGAGTTACTTTCTCGCAAACCCGCACACTGTCGAGATCGTGACGTCCGGGGCGGCGCGCGGCATCGACGACCTCGAGCGCTACGGCATGCCGTTCGCGCGAGAGGATGATGGCCGTATCTCGCAGCGATTCTTCGGGGCGCACACCTACCGACGCACAGCCTTTGCGGGGGACTACACGGGGCTCGAGATCCAGCGCACATTGATCAACCGGGCTGCCCAACTCGAGGTGCCGATCCTGGACTCGGTTTATGTCACCCGCATCCTCGTCAATGAGGACGGAGCCGTGTTTGGTGCGTACGGGTTCGACCAGGAGACCGGTACTCGCTACCTGATTCATGCGGACGCCGTGATCCTCGCCGCCGGAGGACACAACCGCATCTGGCGACGCACCTCCTCCCGGCGCGATGAGAACACGGGCGACTCATTCCGCCTGGCCGTCGAAGCCGGCGGCCGACTGCGCGACCCCGAACTCGTCCAGTTTCACCCGAGCGGCATCATCGAGCCCGAAAACGCTGCGGGAACCTTGATCTCCGAGGCCGCGCGAGGAGAAGGCGGCATCCTGACCAACTCCCTTGGTGAGCGCTTCATGGCGCGCTATGACCCGGAGCGCATGGAGCTCTCAACTCGCGACCGTGTGGCCCTCGCTTGCTACACCGAGATCAAGGAAGGCCGCGGCACCCCCAACGGGGGTGTGTGGCTCGATGTATCGCACCTGCCGCGCGAGACGATCATGACGCGGCTCCCCCGGGTCTACCAGACCATGCTCGAGCTGCAGATGCTCGACATCACGACGTCCCCTATCGAGGTCGCCCCCACCGCTCACTACTCGATGGGTGGCGTGTGGGTGCGACCCGAGGACCACGGCACGGATGTGCCGGGGCTCTACGCGATCGGGGAGGCATCATCGGGGTTGCACGGCGCAAACAGGCTCGGCGGAAATTCACTTATCGAGCTTCTCGTCTTCGGCCGAATCGTCGGCCAGGCTGCGGCCACTTACTCGGCGGGACTACCGGCACAGACACGTTCCGCCGCTGCGGTCGAGGTAGCGCGCCACGAGATCGACGCCCTGCTCGCCAGCGACGGCACCGAGAACGTGCGCGCGCTGCAACGCGCCATCCGCAACACGATGACCGAACACGCGGGAGTTGTGCGCGATGAGGCGGGCCTCCTCGCTGGCCTGGCCGAGCTCGACGCCATCGAGGCGCGCATCCCTGAGGTGGGCGTACACCCGGACATCGCTGGTTTCCACGATCTCGCGCATGCTTTCGACTTGAAGTCCGCGGCGCTTGCCGCACGAGCGACTCTTGAGGCCGCCCTCGAGCGCCGCGAGACCCGCGGATGCCACAACCGCAGCGACTACCCCGACATCGACCCGGCCCTGCAGGTGAACCTCGTGTGGTCGCCGGCCGGCGTCGTGCGCGAACCGATCCCGGCCATTCCGGCCGAGATTGCCGCGCTCATGGGCACCGAGGTGTCGGTCGCAGGCAAGCTGCTCGATTAGACGTACAGCGCCGGGCGGCTAGACGCCCGGCGTGCTCTCGCGCAACACCACAACCGCGGCGATCTCGGTTACAGCATCCGTCTCCCCGCGGTCGGCGAGGGCGAGACCAACGGATGCGACGCCCGCCTCTTCGAGAGGAACCCGCACCGTGGTGAGAGCAGGCGAGACATCCCGAGCCGTTGAGATGTCGTCGAAGCCGGCAACAGCGATCTGGCCCGGCACGTCGATGCCGCGGTCGCGCAGAGCAGACATGGCACCAACAGCCATGACGTCGTTGACGGCGAAGACCAGGTCGATGCCCTCGAGCCCCTCGTCGACGAGAGTCGACATCGTCTCGTAACCGGCATCCCGCGTGAACGCTCCATGCGCCACGGTGCGCACCGGGATGCCCAGCGTGCCCAGCTCGCCGATGAATGCTTGCGCGCGATCGCGGGCCGTCACCAGATCCTCGGGTCCGGCGAGCACCGCGAATCCGCGATAGCCCAGGCCCGCGAGTTCCCGGGCTAGAGCGGCGGCCCCACCCGCGTTGTCGATAGACACGGTGTCGAACGGCAGCGAGTGCTGGCTGATCAGTACGACCCGACCGCCACCGTTCGCGAACGCGTTGAGTTCGTCGACGAGACCGGAGTGCTCATCCTCGCCCACGAACCGGCTTCCCGCGAGCACGATGACTCGCGGACGCTGCCCCCGCAACATCTTGACCAACTCGACCTCGCGCTCGGGATCGCGCTCCGTCACCGCCATCGTGACGGCGAGGCCCTCAGCCTCAGCGGCGCGAATCACTCCCGCGGCGATCGACGAGAAGTAGGGGTCGGCGATGTCGCTCACGAGGAGGGCGACCGTGGATGAGGCTCCGCGAGCCACCGCCTGGGCCGACATGTTCGCGGTGTATCCGAGTCTCGCCGCAGCCTCGACGACTCGCTCGCGATACTCGTCCTTCACCTTGCGCACGCTGCCATTGAGCGAACGAGACGCCGTCGCCAGCGAAACACCTGCTTCTCGAGCCACGTCGTAGAGGGTCGGGTTCGTGCCAGCCACCATGAGATGAGCATAGCTTCGCGGGGCGGCGAGCAGATCGGTGCACCTAAGACGCACTCGCCGCCCCCGAAAAGCGGCGGTTTCTACGACGGGTTGACCATTTTATCGATTCAACTTAGGCTACGGACAACGCTTTCCGCGTGATAGAACCTGACAACAGCGAAGTTCCAGGAGGACAAAGATGTTCCATTCCCGCACCAAGCGCGTCGCCCTCGCGGCGGCGAGCGTAGTCGCGGCAACCGCGCTCGCGCTCACCGGTTGCGCGCCAGCAGCACCGGCCAGCTCGTACGACCCAGACGCCAAGGTCACCCTCAACTTCACGTGGTGGGGCAACGACGACCGCGCCGAGCGATACAACACCCTCATCGAGAAGTTCAACGAGGAATACCCGAACATCACGATCAACGGCACCTTCACCGACTTCCCCAGCTACTGGGAAAAGCGCCAGACCGAAGCGGCTGGCGGCGGACTCCCCGACGTCTGGCAGTTCTCAGACTCCTACCTTCGCCAGTACGCGGAGCCCGGCTTCCTGCTCGACCTCGAGACGCAGTCCGAGTACATCGACTTCGACGCATTCGAAGAGTCGCTGCGCCAGACCGGGCAGCTGAACGACACGCAGTGGTCGCTCCCCACCGGCTACAGCGCGTGGTCCGTCTTCCAGAATGATGAGCTGCTGGATGCCGCGGGCATCGAGCACTACGAGGGCGGCACCGACTGGCAGGGCTACTCGGACTACATGGCTTCGGTAACCGAGGCGTCGGGAGGCGCACTCTACGGAGGCACCGACTACACGCAGCGCATCCAGAACTTCGAGCTGCAGCTTCGCCAAGAGGGCGGCAACCTCTACACCGACGACGGCGAGCTGGGCTTCGACGAGGATCAACTTCGCGAGTTCTGGGAGTCCGGAGCGCCCGACCGCGATGGCGTGACGGTTCCCCAGTCGCGTCTCGAGGAGATCACCCCCATCTCCGGCTTCGGTGGCAAGCTTGCCGCGGCTGACCTGACGTGGAGCAACTTCCTCGCGAGCTACCTCGCGGAGTCCGGCTCGACGAGCGTCTCGCTGGTCGCCCCACCCACCTCTGACCCGTCGGTCAAGGATCTCTACCGCCAGGGTGGCCTTCAGATGGCCATCTCCAAGACGACGAAGCACCCCGAGGCTGCGGCGATCTTCCTCAACTACGTCGTGAACAGCCCCGAGGCGGGCGAGATCTTCGGCACCTCGGTCGGGTTCCCGGCATCCAGCACCAAGCTCGCCGGAGCGGTACTCGAAGGTGCAGACGCCCAGGTTGCTGACTACCTCGACTCGGTCGCCGACCGCATTGGCGACGCACCCCCCATCCCCGTCGTCGGCTACGGCTCGCTCGAGCAGACGTTCTGGGACCTTGGCAAGTCGATCGGTCTCGGCGCCGTCTCGGTGGATGACGCGGTGACGCAGTTCTTCGACGAGGCTTCCGTCGTCCTGGTCAACTAGAGCACCGCGCACACAAGGACTGTTCACATGACAACGGAATCGGCGGTTTCGCCGCATAAGACCGGGCTCGCCGATTCCGGCGCTCGCCCGGCGGGTACTCCCCGCCGGGCGGGTCGCCGTCCGCGCCGCCGCGATGGCGTGGCCGGCTACATCTTCCTCTCGCCCTGGCTCATCGGATTCTTCGGTCTTACCGCGGGCCCGATGCTCATCTCCCTCTACCTGGCATTCACGAGCTACACCCTGTTCACTCCTCCGGAGTGGATCGGCTTCGATAACTTCACGAGAATGATGGACGACCAGAAGTTCTGGGGGTCTGTGCAGATCACCCTCATCTACGTTCTAGTCGGTACCCCCATCAAGCTCGCGGCGGCACTCGGTGTCGCGATGCTGCTCAACTTCCGCAGCAAGGGAAGCGGCTTCTTCCGCTCCGCCTTCTACGCTCCATCGCTCATTGGGGCGAGCGTGAGCATCGCGATCGTGTGGCGCGCAATGTTCACGACAGGCGGGCCGGTGGATGCCTCGCTCAACTCGGTCGGCATCAACATCGGTGGGTGGGTCGGCATCCCCGCCCTCATCCTGCCGATGATGATTCTGCTCGCGGTGTGGCAGTTCGGCGCTCCCATGGTCATCTTCCTCGCGGGACTCAAGCAGATTCCCGGCGAGCTCTACGAAGCGGCATCCGTTGACGGGGCCGGACCGTGGCGCAAGTTCAGGAGTGTGACGCTGCCGATGCTTTCGCCGGTCATCTTCTTCAACCTGCTCCTCGAGATGATCAACGCGTTCCAGGTTTTTGCTTCCGCATACATCATCGGCTCGGGCACGGGCGGCCCGGCAGGCGCCACCAACTTCTACACGGTGTACCTCTACACCCGGGCGTTCGCCAACAACCAGATGGGTTACGCATCCGCCATGGCGTGGGTGTTGCTCATCGCCGTTGGCGTGATTGCCTTCATCCTCTTCCGCACCTCCAAGAACTGGGTGCACTACGCAGGAGACCAGCGATGACGACGACACCCACTCCCCTCGTCGGTGAGCCCGGCCTCATCGTCGAGCGTCCCCGGCGCACCATGAAGCGCGGCACGGTTGCCACGATCGTGTGGGTCGTGCTGCTCGTTGCCGTGGTGTGCGTGGTGCTCTACCCGCTCGCGTGGATGTTTGCGGCATCCTTCAAACCGAACGCCGAGTTCGGTAGCAACCAGGGTTTTCTGCCGATCGCGCCCACGATCGACAACTACATCAAGGTGCTCAGCGGGGTCGCTGGCATCCCGCTCAGCACGTTCTTCCTCAACTCGCTCCTGCTCGCGGTTGGGGCGGTCATTGGCACGGTCGCATCCTCATCGATGGCGGCATACGCGTTCGCTCGACTCGACTTCCGCGGGCGGCCGCTGTTCTTCACGGTCATGATCGGCACGCTGCTGCTGCCGTTCCACGTGCTGATCATTCCGCAGTACATGATCTTCAGGAACCTGGGGCTCATTGACACCTACTGGCCACTGCTCACGGGAAAGTTCCTCGCGACAGAGGCGTTCTTCGTGTTCCTCATGGTGCAGTTCATCCGTCAGCTGCCCCCGGAACTGGACGAGGCCGCACGCATCGACGGCGCCGGCCACGCTCGGATCTTCACGTCGATCACACTGCCACTCATCAAGCCCGCGCTGATCTCGTCGTCGATCTTCGCTTTCATCTGGAGTTGGAACGACTTTCTCGGGCCACTCCTCTATATCAACTCGCCCGACAAGTACCCGTTGCCGCTCGCTCTGCGCATCTTCAACGACCAGACGAGCGTCTCCGACTACGGCGCGACGATCGCGGTGTCAGTGCTCGCGCTGCTGCCCGTGCTGCTCTTCTTCATCATCTTCCAGCGCTTCCTCGTCGAGGGTGTCGCGACGCAGGGGCTCAAGGGATGACGTCGGTGCGCGCATCCCGAACGGCTCGCGCGCCTCGAGCGGAGCGTGCCGTCACTGCGCCACCCCGACGCCTTCCGGGCGCGGCCGGAGCGTTCGCGCTGCTCGGCGAGGTGCTGTGGGTCGGAGTGCTCGTCGCGTTGACCTCGATCGCGATCGTTACGGCGCCCGCGGCTATCGCCGCGGGAGTTCGCCATCTCGAGCGGCACCTGCAGGCACGCGAGACGAGCGTGCGGTCCTACTTTCGCGACGTGCGATCGGCCCTCGATCTGTGGGGATTCGGGATAGGCGCGGCAGGCGCTGTCGTTGTTGGTGCGCTCGTTCTTCAGCTCGCCGTCATGCCGCAGTCCGGCATCCCGGGCGCGCTCGCGGTGACTGTGGTTTCGGGAGCCTTGCTTCTCGTCATTCTCGTGCTGCTTATGCTCGCGTGCGCGAGCTGGTCGCCATCCCGTGGCTGGCGCCACGCCCTCGTGTCCTCGGTACAGCGCGCGACGGCCGACCCTCAGGGAGCGCTGCTTGCCGCCGTCGCGATCGCGCTCACGGCGGTAGCGGGCTGGCAGTTGCCGCCCCTCATCGTTCCGGCGCTCGGCTGCCTCGTGTTCGCCGTCACCGTCGTGCGGGTTCGCTCGCGCCGGCGCTAGACCTGCCGCGTTCGACGCGTCGACCTCGTGAGGACCTACGCCTGAACCGCGCTGAGGTTTGTGGTCACCGCGGCGGATTAATCTGGCGCGGTGACCACAAACCTCAGCGCGGATGAGGGCACCCGACCCACGAGTGAGAGTCGAGCGGCTAGGCCTGAACCCGCGCGTCGTACTCGAGCTGCGCCTCGCGCACGCCGCCGTAGTGGCCGATCGACCACTCCTCTAGCGCCTTGAGCGGCTCGAGAAGAGTCAGCCCGGACTCGGTGAGCGCGTACTCGACGCGCACGGGAACCTCGAGATGCGCGGTGCGGGTGACGAGTCCATCGCGCTCAAGTGCGCGCAGGGTCTGGGTGAGCATCTTCTGGGAAATCCCCTCCACCGCCCGCAACAAATCGGAGAATCGTTTGGACTCTCCACCGATCGCGCCGACGATGAGCACGGTCCAGCGGTCTCCGATTCTGTCCAGGATGCGACGCGACGGGCATCCCTCCAGGTAAGGGTTCAGAGGTGGTGTGCTCATGAGTTCTCCGATGGTTACCGCAAAGTGCGTACTTACCAAAAGTTACAAACACTCGTACAGTAACTGACTGCACCAGTTGCTGTCGAGAAAGGACAACACAATGACGAAGATCACCGTGCTAGGCGGAACCGGATACACCGGCGGAAACATCGCCCAAGCGGCAATCGCTCGCGGACATGAGGTGACGTCTTTTAGCCGCAACCTCCCCGAAGCACCGATCGACGGAGTCACCTACGAGACCGGATCGCTGCTCGACGCGGCCGTGCGCGAACAGGCTGTTACGGGCGCGGATGTCGTTGTTGCCTCGCTCGCTCCCCGTGGCGAGCTCGAGGGCAAGATCGGCGATGTCTACACACAGATCGCTGAGCTCGCTACGAAGGCCGGCGCTCGTCTGGTTGTCATTGGCGGATTCGGCTCGCTGCGCCCGGCCGATGGCGCACCGCGCCTCGCTTACGGCGACGAGTTCCCCGCGGAGTACGCCGGCGAGGCTCGCGAGCTTGCCGATTTCGTCGACTACCTCCAGGCATCCGCTCCCGCAGAGCTGGACTGGCTCTTCGTGAGCCCCGCCGCCAACTACGGCTCGTACGCGCCCGGCGAAGCAACCGGCGAGTACGCGATCGGTGGCGGCATTGCCAACTTCGAGCGTGCGGAGACCCTGCTTTCCGGCGTCGACTTCGCGGCCGCGGTCGTTGACGAGATCGAGGCGAACACTAACCCGCGCTCGCACATCTCCGTCACGGTCTAACACAGCACCCGATGACCGGTCCCTCCGCGTGAGGGGCCGGTCACCGCCATTTTCCGGAACGCTGACAATTCTCCGCATCCCTGCCACAGCGCCCGCCGCGACTCCCGGTTTTCTGCAAGAGTGGGTGGGATGACCGACGCGCATGACGAGGGCCTCAGGCCGTTTCAGGTAGACCTCCGCGGAGTGGTCGACCTGCTCAGTAAACACATCTACTCGAGTCCTCGCGTGTACCTTCGGGAACTGCTTCAAAACGGTCGGGATGCGATCACCGCACGTGGTGAGTTCGATGCCCTTCGACGAGCTCAGGGACCGGATGCGGCTCAGGGCACGAGCGCACCCCTGCGCGGCATCCGCATCTCCCCCATCGATTCGAACAACGACACGTTTGTGCTTCGCGACGAGGGCGTTGGCCTCACCGCGACCGAGATGGCCGAGCTGCTCTCGACAGTGGGACGCAGCTCTAAGCGCGACATCTTCGACCTGCCGCGCAGCGATTACCTCGGCCAGTTCGGCATCGGCTTGCTGAGCTGTTTCATGGTCGCCGAGCGCATCGTCATCCGCTCGCAAAGCGCCAAGGGCGCGAAAGCCGTCGAGTGGATCGGCTCCGGCGACGGCACCTTCAGCGTCCGTGAACTCGACGAGACGTTGCCCATCGGCACGAGCGTGCACCTCACCCCGCGCTTCGACCAGGCCGAGCTGCTCGGCACCGCCGCCGTGCTGGACCTCGCATCGACCTTCGGCCAATTCCTGCCGATCCCCGTGACTGTGGACCTACCGTCAGGCGGGGTCGAGACGATCACACATCCACCCGTCTTCCTCGAGGGCTTCGATCAAGTCACCCCCGAGATCATGGCCTATGGGCGAGAACTCATCGGGGTCGAGCCGTTCGACGCGATCCCGCTGAATATCCCGGCGACCAACACGCGCGGCATCGCCTACGTGCTCCCGTACTCACCGCCGCCCGGCGCCCGCCAGGCCAACCGTGTCTACCTCGGGCGGATGCTGCTCGGCGAGCGCATCGACGACATCCTGCCCGACTGGGCGTTTTTCGTGCGCGTCGTGATCGACTCAACGGGGCTCAACCCGACCGCGAGCCGCGAGTCACTCGTGAGCGACGAGGCGCTCGAGTACACACGAACCCAGCTCGGCGCCGAGCTGCGCCGCTGGGTCATGGAACTCGGCATCACGGAGCCGCACCGCCTGAGCGCATTCGTGGCCACCCACGACATCGCCCTCAAGTCGCTCGTGCTGCACGACGACGAGCTCGCTCGGTTCATCACCAAGTGGCTGTCACTCGACACCTCCGTCGGTCGAATGACGATCGACACCCTCGTGCGTAAACACCAGCAGTTGCGCTACGCGGAGACCCTGGATGAGTTCCGCCAGATCGCGAGCATCTCACGCCCCGATCGTCCCGTCATCAACGGCGGTTATGTCTACGATGCCGAGATCGCGCGCCTGCTGCCGACGCTCTTCGACGGGGTCACGATCGAACGGCTGAGTGTCGTCGACGAACTGGACACGCTCGCCACCCCTCCCCTCGATGACCACGCTCTCGTCACGAAGCTCGAGGATCGCGCATCCGCGGTTCTCGCCGCGGTCGACTGCACGGTCGTGGTGCGTGGCATCGATCAGTCCGACCTTCCCGGTCTCTACGTCGCCGACCCTGAGGTGCTGCGCTCCCTCGACCGCACGAAGGCTCGGGATGTGAGCGGCGGCTTGTGGGGCGGGGTGCTCGGCAAGGTTGAGGGCTTCTCCGCGACGCAGCGCGCGTCCGCTGGGCGTGGGGACGCGACATCCCGACTCTGCCTTAACTGGAACAACCGCGTTGTACGCATGCTCGCCACGCTCGACGACAACACCATCTTCGCGCGCTCGGTTCAGCTGCTCTACGTGCAGGCGCTGCTCGCCGGGCACCGCCCGCTCACAGTCGGCGACCGAGCGCTCATGACGACATCCCTATCCGATCTCATTTTGCTGAGCGTGGGGCTCGGCGACTTCACCCAGGAGGACAGTTCACTGTGACCACGAAGTTCCCCGACAAGATTCGCGAACTCTTCGACGAGATCGACCGCACGATGTACGGCCCGGAGGAGCGCGCGCTCGTCAACCAGGCCGTCGCCCTCGCCGTGGAGTCTGGCGATGAGGTCATCGAGTACTACGCGCGCATGCGTCTCACGGCATCCGCGAAGCAGACCGGTGACACCGACACGATGCTCTCGTCGTTCGCGTGGTGCCTCGGCAAGTACGACAGCGACCCGACCCGCTTCCCCGCCGACATCGACAACGGCAGCGCCGACCTGCTCTGGCAGTACAAGTGGATGGCCGGCACGCTCGGCGCGACGCCGATCTTTGGCCGTGACGAGATCGACGCCGTGCTCGAAGACATGCGTGTGCACTACGAGCGGGCCGGGCTCGGCATGAGCGGTGTCTACACGGCGCAGTTTGAGGATGCCTGGAGCAACGGCCGCATCGAAGAAGCGGACCGCCTTCGCGTGAAGATTGCCGAAACCCCGCGAGACGAGCACAGCCACTGCGACGCGTGTGGCCGCAGCCAGTTGAGCGGATTCCTCGCCGAGCTAGGACGCGAAGCAGAGGCCATCACTCTCGTGGAAGAGATGATCGAGGGCGGCTTCAGCTGCGGCGATGAGCCCGAATTCGCGCTCTCGCGCACCCTCATTCCCTACCTGCGAGCTGGGCGTCTCGAGGATGCCAAGAACGCGCACCTGCGCAGCTACCGGTTGTCGAAAGACAACCCGGACAAGATCTCGATCATCGCCAACCACCTCATTTTCTGCGCGATCACGGGCAACGAAGCTCGCGGCCTCGCGATGCTCGAGCGCCACGTGAGCTGGCTCGCGCACGATGGGCTCAATGTGTCCGGGCAGTTCGATGCTCTCGTCGCCTTCGGTGTGCTCCTGGATGCCGTGACCGCCGCCGGTCACGGCGACGCGCCTGTGCGCGGTGCGGACGCCGCCGAGCTCACGAGCTTCTTCGGCGAGCACGACGGCCCGTGGACCGCGGGCGACCTCGCCGTCGCGGCATGGGGTGCAGCATCCCGAATCGGTGCCGCGTTCGATGACCGCAACGGCAACGGCTACCACGCCGAACTCATCGCGCGCGCTCATGCGCTCGAGGGCGAGCACTACGACCTGCCGATCAACACGGACACGTTCGCGCCCGCGCCGACTGTCGTGGCAGAGCCGACGGATGCCGCCGGGTGGCACGAGCGTGCTCGCGAACTCGCGAACCTGGGAGAGGCCGTGACGGGCGTCGCCGCGGCCCGTCGCGCGGTCGAACTCACCACGGGCCGCGAGCGCGACGGCTCTTACTCGCTGCTCATCGGCGGACTCGTGCGGCTCGAGCAGTGGGACGAGGCAGAGCAAGCGCTACTCGCCCGCAACGCGTCGCTGCGCGAGTCAAACCGGGGCGCGCAAGCGGACCTCGAGCAGCGGAGGGGACTCGCGCTGTTTGGGCGCACTACCGAGGAAGACCGCGCCGGGCTCTTGCAGGAGCTCGCGAACTCTGGCGGTGCACCTCGCGAGGTGGTCGCTGATCTGCAGCTCACCCTTGCCTCGATACTCATGCAGGATGACGAGCCGGACCTCGAGCAAGTGAGTGAATTCCTCAAGGGTGCCGTGGAGAACTTTGATGCTCCGGAGACCACGCTGAGCCTTGCCTCGGCGCTGTCGTTTCAGTGCCAGTTCGAGGCATCCAGTGGCGATCCCCTGATAGCGCGCGCCGCCGTCGACCGGCTCATCGAGCTCGCTCCCGACCGAGCGAGCCTCGCGAACGCGTACTTCCTGAGCGCGAGACTGCGTGGAGCGGACGGCGAGCACGAGGCCGGGGCAAAGGATGCCGACGAGGCAACTCGCCTGTTCAGCGCACTGGATGCGCGCGGCGGCGTCGTCAACGCGGCCAACCTCGCCGCGGCGCTTTTCGCCGACGCGGATCGCCACGACGAGGCAATCACCCGGCTGCGGTTCGCGGTGCAGCAGTCGCAGTTGCTCGAGGGCTCGCACACGGGGCTGCGATTCCAGTACGGTCGCGCGCTCGTGCGCGGGGGTAGCCCCGCCGAAGCAACCGAGATCCTCTCCCAGGTCTTCGACGACGAGACTTCCGAGGGCATGCCGCCGGAGTCTCGCGCCGAGACCCTGTACTGGCTCGGACACGCTTATGGCGCCGACGAACAACACGGCAACGCCGTGGGCACCTGGCACTCTGCCGTGCAGCTCTACCTGGAGGGCGACGACTCGCAGGGAGCGGCAAAGGCAGGAATGGCCGCCGGGCGGTTGTTCTCTCGCTTTGGAGAACACGAGGATGCGCTTCAGGCGCTCGAGGAAGCGGCAACCGAAGCGCGCAAGACTCCGGAGAATGTCGGACTGCTCACCGAGGTGCTGCACGCGCTGGGCACCGCCCAAGCCAACTCGGGCTCAGACACGGGCCTCGTGACTCTGGATGAGGTCGCGGCCCTGGCCGAAGAATACGAGGCTCAGTGGCTGCTCGCCGACGTGACGGACTCGAAGGCGCGCGCACTGCACTCTCTGGAGCGCTCTGAAGAAGCAATCCAGCTGGGGCTCGTCGCCGCCGATCGCTACGCGGCGGCCGGTGATCCATGGAGCGCTGGTGGTTCCGAGCTGCTTGTCGCGCGGTTGCTCAACGAGGCGGGTCGAGCAGCCGATGCCGTCGCGATCTACCGCAGCACGATCGAGCACGCCGAGGGCAACTCTCGCCTGGTGTCGATCGCTGCGCTCGAGCTCGGCGATGTGCTCGAGGGCCTCGGCCGCACGGACGAGGCGGCTCAGGCACGAGCCTTGGCCGTGGAGTAGAGGGCGGCCCTTCGACGGGCTCAGGGACCGCCCCCCGACGCAGCTACTTCGTGCGGGGAGGGACCCCAAAGTATGGCGGGATGGCATCCATCATGCAGTTCATGTAAACGTCGCCGCCCGTCGTCCAGGCCGACTCCGCGCTAGAGTCCCAGCCGGTGTTCTGGTTCTGGTACTCGTTGTAGATCGTGTAGCCGACGAGAGCGACGTCACCGAGGCGGCCCACGGTTTCGAGCGGTCCTTTCGCGGCGTCGAGGGCCTTGGTCACGCTGTCGGAGGCAGAGTCCACAGTCGATGAGACATAGTTGCCTACTCGGGTCGTCAGCGACAGAGCCTCATCGCTGTTTGACGTGAGCTGGTTCGCTAAGCGCGCGTCGTACGCTGCGGCCATCGCGGCGCTCTGCGCAGCACGCTGGGCCTCGCGCAGATCGGCCGCCTTGTCCCTCGCCTCGATGATGCGGTTCGCCACGACCACTCCGGCGGCACCCAGGGCCGTCGTCCCCACATCGGCCGCCCTCATGGTGCCGGATGACGCAGACCAGACCGTCGCACAGGTCGCCATGGACTGCATGAAGGTCAGCGTTTGCGAAAGGGCTGTGATGCCACCCGTGAAGGCCTTGAGCCCGTCGGAGCTCAAGTTGAACGCGTCGGCGATCGCCTGCACCCCGGTTCCCAGCAGCACAACCAGACTCGCGACCATAAGCACGGGGTTGTCGCCCATGACGAACGCCGCCGCCACGGCCGCGACGACGCCGACCGTCTTCTTGGCAAGAATGGCGGTGCCGTTCGCGGCGTCGCTGAGCGCATCCGTGATCGCCTCGCCAGCGCTGCGGGTCTCGTAGTTCGAGTAGATGGCGGTGTCTTTGTTGATCGTCACCCACGAGTAGATCCCCGACTGGCCGTCGAAGTCGCCCGTAAACCCGCGGAACACCTTCGTGCCGGCATTGCCGATCGTCTCTAGCGTGATCGTGGTGCCGCCGATGTACATGTTTTTGGAGGCATCCGTGTCAGGGCAGTTCGGCGCAGGGTCGACCTTGGTGTGCTGCGGGTTCGTCGTGAGCGAGAAGCAGTTCACCTGGTAGGTCGCCGTGAGGTCGATGGTCGGGGAGGCGCCGTCAATGGTGATCGGTGTCGTCGGATAGATGTCGGTCGAGTTCACCGCTCCTGACCAGCCGACGAACGTGTAGCCCGATGACTGCTCGAGAGCCTGGGGGAAGACATCCTGCCCGAGCGTGTACGCGCTCGCGGTAAGGGGGCAGTCCGGGGCCGGGGATGCGCCGACGTAGTCGGTGCCGGAAGGCAGCGGGGCGCTGTTCTTTGTGCCGTTCGGACTGATCAACGTGAGCGTCGTGGAGATCGCCTGGCATGACCACGCGGCGAACGAGCCGGTGCTCGCGATGCCGAGGGTGCGCGGGTTCTCCGTAGAACCCGCTACCTGCTGCGATGCGGTGAGGCTGCTGTCCTTCCACCGGGTGGTGCTTCCGGTCCAGCCGAGCATGGGGTTGCCCTGGGTCGCTGTCGCCGTGAGCGTGATCTGCTGGCCAGATGTGCCCCCAAGCGCGGAGTTGAGCTGGCCGGTGGGGCATCCCTGATCGCCGCCGCTCAGCGACGAACTCACCGTCGCGTACTGCGGCTGCACCGCGGTCACCGAGTATGGCTTGCACTGATTAGCGGCGTACCAGAGCGCGTTGGCCGTGCCCGAGGTCTCGAGGGTCACCGAGTTCTTCTGGGTGGTCGCCATTGCCTGCAGGGGCAAGCTGCTCTGCCAGCCGCCGAAGGTCTTGCCGCGTTCGCCGACGGTGTCGATCGACACTCGGGAGCCGGGCAGGTACCAGCCCTCACCCTTGTTCGGGCAGTTTCCCGTGGGAGTTACAGACGCCTTGCCATTGGCATAGCCGTCGCCTCCACTCAGGTAGGTGTAGCCCGTGGACGTGACCGCGAAGCTCACGCACTGGCTGTAGCTCGCGCTCACGGGCGGGTTGGTCGCGTAAACCGTTACCGTCGCGGTGGCACCGGTGGCCGAGCTCGTGAGCGGCCGGATGTTGCCGCTCCAGCTGGAGAAGTAGCCGTCGCCCGTGGCCTTCGTGCTGACCGGGACGCTCGACCCGATGCTGTAGCCAGCTCCGAGGTCGTCGTAACAATTGGTGTCGCCAAGGGTGACCGTTCCACCGGTCGGCTGGACGGCGCGGAGATCGTGTACGCAACTCATGCCGAAGATCGCGGTGACATCCTGGGACAGATCCGAGGTCACCGTGTACGACTGGCGAAGCGACTTGAGGTCGGCGCCCGCGGGAAGGCCGCTCCAGCCATACAGCTTCTGGGGTGTGGCTCCCGTGGGCACGTTAGCGATGAGGTCGATGACGGTGCCGACCTGGAAGGCGCCGGTCTGCGAGCGGTAGTCGGATCTGATCCAACCGGCACCACAGTTTGGCGCGGTGTTCGACCGGATCTCTTGGCCACCGTAGGTGGTGCCGCCGACCACCGTAAAGGTGACCTCGACGCAGGGGCGAGAGAAGAACGCTGTCGGCCCGATGTATGAGCCCTCGGCCAGCACTTCGAGGATGGCTAGCGTGCTACCCGAGTCGCCCCAGTTCGCGAAGGTGAACCCGTCGGCCGCAGTGGCACGGAAAGTCACATAGCTTCCGGGCAGGAATCCGTTGGGTCCGCAGTTCGGCGTCGATTCGACCGTGACGGTGCCGCCGTTGGAGGGCGAAACGTTCGACGGGCGCACGAGCACACACGCCGTGATGGTCTTGGTCAGGATCGCGGTCTGGGGTTCCCATTCATTGGTCCCGGCGTAGCTCGCGACGAGGCTGATCTCGGCGCGGTTGCTCGGAATCGTGTAGTCGCACGTGCCGGAGAGGGCAGTCGACGTGCAGATGACGGTGTCGCCATCCCGGATGACAACCGCCGTGCCGGCTGTCGTGGGGCCAACGACTTTCCAGTTCAGAGTTGCAGTCTCGCCCGGGATCCAGCGGCCGGGCGAGGTCAGAGTTACGACCGTCGAGCGGATGCTGGCAGACACGAGCACCGAATCGGAGGTACCCCCGGCGTACAGCGGGTCGCCCGCGTAGGAGGCGGTGAGCGTCCGGAGCCCCGCCGTCGAATACCGCACGTCACAGGTGCCGCCGACGTAGCCGGGGGTGGAGATCGGTTCGAGAGTCACCTCGCAGGAGGTGCCCGCTCCGTCACTAACGGTCACGGTGCCGCCGGGAAGGGTGCTCGGGGAGCCATCCACACCCGGGTTTGGTGAGACCTCGACCCGGAAGCCGATGGCCTCCCCCACTGCCGCCGAGGCATTGATCCGGTACAGGTACACCGACACCGGTCGCCCGTTCACGACGTGGGTAGCGGTGCCCGTCGAGGGCGCGAAGTCGCCCGAGGCGAGCGTGTACCGCGCCTCGACCGCGAGGGTCCCGCTGATTGCGGGCACGTATGTGGTGCTCACGCCGCCGGAGCCGTTGACGGTGGCACTGCCCACGGCAACCCCGTCCACGAGGAACTGCACAGTTCCGCTGGTCACTGTCGCACCGGGTGCGGTGACTCGCGCCGACAGTCTGATCGATTGACCCGGTATCGACGGCGTCGGAGAGACGGTCAGCACAGTCGTTGTCGAGGCCTGGGTGACCACCTGGGTGATGCTGCCGGAGGACACGGCCACAAGGTTGCCGTCGCCGAGATAGCGCGCGGTGATGGTCTGGGTCCCGACGGGGATGCTCGTGGTGATGAGAACCGCGGCGTCGGGCACTGAGACGTTGAGGGATGCCGAGCCGAGGTCCGTCGAACCCGCGGTACCGGTCGCCGTGAAACGTACCGTTCCGGTCGGAGCTACACCGGAGGTGCCGATCTTCGCTGTTAGCGTCACGGCGGTGCCAAACCCGATCGCGCCGGTCGAGGTGGTCGCGAGGGTCAGGGTCGGCGTGCCTTGCCCGACGGTAACGGTCTTCGTGACGGGGTTTACGTTGGGTGCGTCGAAGTCCAGGTTGTGCGAGAAGTATGTCGCCTGCACAAACCGGTCGCCCGCGGGGAGTGTCACCCCGGTGAGGGTTGCGACTCCGTCGACGATGATCGCGGTGCCCGATGCGCCGTTGCCACCGGCGAAAGTGACCGTGCCGGTCGGGGTGCCGGTGCCGGTGACGGTTCTGACCGTCGCGACGAGCGACTGGGGTTCGCCCGCCTTGACTCCGACGAGGTCGAACGTCATCGCCGTCGTCGCGCGGGCCACCACGTAGCCGACCGTTGCGCTCGATCCGATGAAGTCGGCGCTCGGGGTGAAAGTGGCGACCACGTCGGCCGCGCCGCCCGGAAAGCTCGCCGACTGGGGAAGGGCGGTATCGAGAGTGGCGATACCGTCCACGACCGTCGCAGTGCCGAGGGTGGCGCCGCGGCTCGTGAAGGTGACCGTGCCAACAGGTACCGCGTCGGCAGAACTCACCGTCGCGGTGAGAGTAACCGGATCCCCGTGCACCGAACTCGGCTTCGAGAAGGCCAGCGTCGTGGAGGTGGCGGCCGCATCCACTGTGTAGTTGATCACCGCGGAGGTTCCGCCCGAGAAGTCGTTGCCGGACGGCACGAAGGTCGCCTGGTAGGCGTGCGATCCTGCGCTCGGTGACGGGATAGTGCGGTTCCCTGCACCGTCCACGAGGGTGATAGTGGCGACAACTGTCGTGCCGTCGCGAACGACCACAGATCCGGTGCCGGGCTGGCCACCCGCGGCGCCCGTGACATCCACGTCGAATCGCAGCGTTGTGCCATACCTGCTCGAGGTGCCGGGGGTAACGGTGAGGGTCGTGACCGATGCCTCCGCGACGACTGTCTGGGTGTAGTCGGGAGAGGTGCGGGAAGTGAACGAGGATGAGCCGCCGTAGTACGCGGTGATCACGTGCGCACCAGCCGAGCTGAAGCTGTGAGGCAGCGTCGCGATGCCTCCCGCGAGCGCGGCGGTGCCGAGGCTCGTGGTGCCGTCGAAGAACTCGACGTCTCCGTCGGGGACAGCGATCGAGCCGCCCGAGCCGGTAGCCGTTGCGGTGAGCGTAGTCGTTGCGCCAACAGGAACGGAGGACGCTGCTGAGCTGACGACGATAGTCGTACCGGCCTTGGACACGGTCATGCTCGACGCGGACGAGGTGCTCGCGAGGTAACCGTATTCGGGAGCGAACTCGGCCGTAAGGCTCGGTGATCCCACGCGCAACTGGCTCGGAGCCGGTGTGAAGTCGGCGGTCGAACTCGAGCCGGTCCCGGGAGTGACGGCGACGGTTCCGAGTTCGGTCTCACCGGAGTAGAACGTGACGCTGCCCGCGGGCGCTGCGCCCTCGGTGCGCGAGACCGTCGCGGTGAGGGTAACCGGCACCCCATATGCGATCGAGTCGCTGCCCAGCGCGAGGGTCGTCGAGGTCACGGTTTCAGACACAGTCACCGGGATAGGCGTCGCCGAGGATGCCGCGTACCTATCGTCACCCGCGTAGGAGACGGTGATCGTGGATGCGCCGAGCGCGAGATCGCTCGCCACGACACTCGCCGAACCGGTGCCATCGAGCGTGAGAACGTGGTCGAGCCCGCGCCACGTCACCGTGACGTTGCCTGTCGGGGCGCCGACGGAACCTGACGCCGGCACCGTGACGGTGATCGTCGTCGGCTGGCCGTACTCCAGATCCGCCGCCGAGGCGCTCGACTGCACCGCGCTCGGCACGAGGATCGCCTGCGCGAGGGTGGTCGAGACGGCTGCGGTGTTGTCGGCATCGCCGCTGTAGCTGGCAACTAGGTTGTGAGTGCCGGGCGTGAGCGCCGACACGTCGAACGTGGCGACACCGTTGACCAGGGCCGTGGCCGAACCGACAAGCGTGCCGGGTGTGCCCGCGGTGGTGTCGCGCAGGGTGACCGTACCCGCCGGAACGACGTCCGCATCCTGTGCGGAGACCGTTGCAGTGACGGTCACGGTGTCGCCCACGAGGCCGGGATTCGCCGACGAGCTCAGGATGACGGTGCTGCCTGACTGGGCAACAGTCTGTGTCAGGCCCACCGAACTCGAGCCCG
>Ga0247807_10000101_pt1 | contig 71643 bp, 72 predicted proteins | sample UWRJL074202C1_FD_179931 | JGI IMG/M metagenome (GOLD analysis project Ga0247807, IMG submission 179931) | Plant litter microbial communities from Arlington Agricultural Research Station in Wisconsin, United States - UWRJ-L074-202C-1 | ecosystem: Environmental > Terrestrial > Plant litter >...
GCCAGAAGAAGCGGTATCTACCTCAAAATTATGTTTTTCGAGCACCTTTTTTAAAGAAATCAGGTTCTCTGGAGTATCATCAACGATAAGGATCATTCCCAAAAGTAGTTAAAGCTTGGCAACATTTGTTCTTTTTTTATAGGCGATATGAGGTAGCAAAATCGCTATAAGAAGTGAAAACAAACCACTTTATTAAATTGTTTTAAAAATTTTAATTGTTTTTTAATTAAAAGATAAAAGCCCTAGTTTAAGATCGAAAAATCTTAGACTAGGGCTTCAATAGCTTCATCATTTGTTATAATTTTCGGGCGTTAAAAGTATCGCCTTGCTTAAAATCTCCTGTTTCGAATCCTTTTTTAAACCAATACATTCTTTGCGCAGATGTACCGTGTGTAAAAGCATCAGGAACAACTTCCCCTTGGGCTTGTTTTTGCAATTTATCATCGCCAATAGCATTAGCCGCAGTTAAAGCTTCGTCAATATCACCTGCATCCAATCTAAAATCTTTAAGGTTTTGTGCATGATGCGCCCAAAGACCAGCATAGAAATCTGCTTGCAATTCTAACATTACAGATAATCGGTTATATTCTACTTCGCTTAACCTGCCTCTGGCTTGTTGCATTTTTTCTGAAGTGCCCACCAAATTTTGCACATGGTGACCAACTTCGTGTGCAAGTACATAAGCTTGGGCGAAATCGCCCGCAGCACCAAATCTATTTTTCAACTCATCGTAAAAAGAAAGGTCGATATACACCTGGTTATCTCCTGGGCAATAAAATGGGCCTACTGCCGAGCTTGCTCCACCACAAGCAGATTGCACAGAGTTTTCAAAAAGAACCAAGGTAGGATGTTCATATTTTAATCCTAAATCTGCAAACTGCTGATCCCAAACTTGCTCCGTAGACTCTAATACCCCTGCAATGATCTTTTTCTTTTCATCATTTATTGGAGCACTATTTTTGGTCTGCTGCTGTTCGGCTGGTAAAAGGTTAACCACTCCAGAAAGATCTTTGCCAAATAACAAACCAACAATTACAATAATAACACCGATACCGCCACCGAGCGCTACGCGACCACCGCCACCTCTCCTATCATCAACGTTGTTACTTCCTTTACCAAACCACTGCATAATTTTTAATTTAGATTTTAGAAATGGAGGGACAATTCTTATACCAATTTAATCAAAACTTTTAGTTGAAGGCTAATATTCCTTTTTCTATTCTATTTTGTGTTTCTATTTTTCCTAACAATATTGCAATATCAAACACACCAGGACCAAATTTACCACCAACAAGCATAATTCTTAAAGGTAACATTAATTCTCCTGGCTTAAATCCTTTAATCTCAGCTAATGCTTTAAATTGCTCTTCTAATTTTTGGGCATCAACATCATCGTTAATATACTGAGCAAATTCTTGAAAAAATGATGCTTTTTCTGGACTCCATTTAGGTTTCACAGCTGCAGAATCGTATTCGCTTGGTGAGTTAAAAAAGTAAGCACTTTGAGCAACAAAATCTCCCAACAAATTACATCTATCTTTAATCGTATCTATAACTTTTAAAAGGAAATCGGCATCTTTTACTTCAATACCGTTTTCTGTCAGTACATTTTTAACCGATGATTGTAAATCGCTTGCTGATGATTGTTTAATCCACTCGTGGTTATACCATTTTGCCTTTTCAAAATCGAACTTCGCCCCCGCTTTACTAATGCGTTCAATAGAAAATAATTCAATCAGCTCTGCTAATGTAAAGATTTCTTTATCAGTGCCATCATTCCATCCTAACATGGCTAAAAGATTGATAAAAGCTTCAGGCATAAAGCCTAATTCCTTAAATCCTTGAGTTACATCTCGTGTTCTTGGATCTGTCCAATTCATGGCATAAACTGGGAAACCTAATCTATCACCATCTCGCTTACTTAACTTTCCGTTGCCATCTGGTTTAAGAATTAAAGGCAGATGCGCCCATTGTGGCATCGATTCCTCCCACCCCAAATATTTCCACAATAAGATATGAATTGGAGCAGATGGTAACCATTCTTCGCCTCTAAAAGCGTGGCTAATCTCCATTGCTTTATCATCAGCCACAACCGCTAAATGGTAAGTTGGCATTCCATCGGCCTTTAATAAAACCTTATCATCAACTAAATTGGTATCAAAACTTACAATACCTCTTATCATATCTGCAAAAGTTACCGTCTCATTTTCTGGTATCTTAATGCGCACCACATAAGGCGTATTTTCTGCTAATAAGCGATCAACCTCCTCTACCGATAAAGTTAATGAGTTTTTCATTTCCATACGGCTTGCTTGCCCATATAGAAAATTAGGATAGATAATTCGCTTGGCGTTTAATTCCTCTGGGGTATCAAACGCGTAATAAGCATGACCGTCTGCAATAAGTTGCTCTGCATACTGCTTGTAACTTGCTTTTCTTTCGCTTTGGCGATATGGACCAAAAGCACCTGGGTTTTGTGGACTTTCGTCTGGCACAATACCGCACCAATTTAAGCAGTCTACAATATATTCTTCGGCGCCTTCTACAAAACGGGTCTGATCGGTGTCTTCAACACGCAACACAAAAGTACCATTGTGCTTTTTAGCATATAAATAGTTAAATAATGCGGTTCGAACACCTCCTAAGTGTAAGCCTCCGGTTGGGCTTGGCGCAAATCTTACTCTAATTTTCTTTTCCATTACATTACAAATATATGATTTCAATGTAAGATGTAAGATGAAAAACGGAAAAGGTAAACGGAAGCTAGACTAATTTTGAGTTTTGTTATGATACATTTTCCATCTTACTTTTACATTTTTTCGTAATTTGCCATCGCCTGTTATGAACCCATATCAAAAGAAACGTCGTTGGAAATTATTTTTACTTGTATTTGCTGCCGTTATTGGCAGTGCCTCGGTATTTTATTCTGATTTCTTTGTTAAAAAAATGGAGCGTGAAGAAGCGGCCCAATTTCAACTTCGGGTTAAAGTATTGGAACAACAAATGAAAATGTACGATAATGAGCAATTGACAGACGTTTTCGAAACCATCAGAAAAAACAATACTATAGGCGTTATTATTACAGATAAAAGCGGTTCTATTTCTCTATATGATGGTTTAGACACAACCAAAACCTTCTATAGCACAGAAGACACAAAAGAGTACGATTCTCTATATTATGTAAGGCAATTGGCCAAAATGAAGGAGCAGCATAAGCCAGCCAATATGACGGGAAGCGAGGGTGAGCCTTTAATTGCTTACTATAAAGACTCTTTCATTTTAACACAATTACGGTTTTTCCCTTACATCCAATTGGGTGTAGTAGCTCTATTTATACTAGCTGCTTATGTTGCTTTTAGCTCTGCTCGCAGGGCAGAACAAGATCAGGTTTGGGTAGGTATGGCGAAAGAAACTGCACACCAACTGGGCACACCAATTTCTTCGCTCATGGCTTGGGTTGAACTAATGAAATCTAAATTCGATGCCGAAGATGATCCATTGATTGCAGAAATGGAGAATGATATTCATCGCCTAGAAATTATTACCGATCGTTTCTCTAAAATCGGTTCCAAACCAATCCTAGAAGATCATGTGGTGTTTGTTGTCATTCAAAATTTTGTAGATTATTTTAAGGTGAGAACATCTGATAAAATCAATTTCGTGATTACTGGCGACAACCAAGTTCGGGCTCTATTGAGCATTCCATTATTTGATTGGGTAATCGAAAATCTGTTAAAAAATGCTGCCAATGCGATAGAGAATGAAGGTACAATTAGTGTAAATATTATTGAAAACTTGGCAAAAGAAGAAGTATTCATTGATGTAAGCGACACTGGCAGAGGCATTCCACGTTCTAAATTCGATACTGTTTTTCAACCTGGATACACCACCAGAAAACGTGGTTGGGGTTTAGGCTTATCGCTAACTAAAAGGATGGTTGAAAACTACCATAGCGGACAAATCTTTGTTAAAGACTCAGAAATTGGAAAAGGCACTACGTTTAGAATTATATTAAAAAGTAGCTTAACTTATGAACCGACCACAAATACAGGAGCACCCAGACTGGGGTAATCAATACATTAAATTGGTTGAGGGAGAAATCATTCCTATCCTTAACCAACAAGCAGTAGACTTCCCAAACTTTATAAATAACCTTATAGAAAAGGCTGATTATGCTTATGCGCCAGGAAAATGGACCATTAAAGAAATGGTTGGCCATATTATAGATACTGAGCGCATACTCGTTTACAGGTTATTATGTTTTGCACGACAAGAAAAAGCAGCACTACCTGCATTTGAAGAAGATGATTATGTAGCAAATGCACATTTTAAAGACCGCAGCTTATTTAGCTTAACGGAAGAATATATCTTGTTAAGAAAATCGAATATGTATTTGATTAACTCATTAAACGAAGATGAATTGAATACAATTGGTATGGCAAATGGAAAAAAAATGAGCGTTAGAGCACTTGTCTTTGTTTTAGCAGGCCATATTATTCACCATTGCAACATCATTAAAGAGCGTTATTTATGATTTGGTTTAAGGAATTTACACCAACAATGTTAAACGATAGGCCTAAAAACCATATCGGCGCATTATTAGGTATTGAGTTTACCGAAATTGGAGAAGACTATATTGTGGCCACCATGCCTGTTGACGAAAGAACCCACCAACCTGCGGGCATTTTACATGGTGGTGCATCGGTAGTTTTAGCCGAAACATTAGGCAGCATTGCCTCTTACATGTGTATAGATCCCCAAAAACACATTGCTGTTGGGCTCGAAGTTAATGCTAACCATATTCGCCCAGTTAGCTCTGGTTTGGTAAAGGGAATCTGTAAACCATTACACATCGGTGGAAAAACCCAAATATGGGAGATCAAGATGTATAACGATAAGGGTAAAATGAACTGCGTGAGCAGATTAACAGTTGCTATTTTACCTAAACCGTTGTAAATTTTATAAAAAGCTATAGAATCAAAAAAGGTCTGGATTCTAATTAAGCTCCAGACCTTTTTGCTATCAAATGTTTTAATTATCCTTGTTTATCTAGCCATCTTTTCTCAATGATGTAAGAAACGATTAAGCCCATTCCACCAAAGATACCTAGGCAACCAAAATAGATAGCAGCTGATTGTCCTTCTTCCGCATCACTCATTTCTGCTCCGAACACACCTCTAACAGTAAATAAAGCAACTAATAACCCCAAACCTAAGCCAACCAACAATAGGCCAAATTTTAAACTTAAAAATGGTTGTGGCGTAGATTTACGAACGCCTGGGTCTATCCCACGTTCTATCATTGCCATTTTCTCTTTATTAGAAAAATATCTTATCCCGAATATCATTGCAAACGTGCAAATGAAAAATGTAATTGGTACTAACATGCCACTCATGATTTATTTTTTTTAATGTTAATTTTCTATCTAATTATGAACCGTGTTCTACATACTATGACAACATGATTTTTTTTTAGGTTACACTCATAGTAAAAAATATTTAATCATTCTACTTAACTTTGTTTAAAGCCCCCAGCATTTTGCAAAACATCATTCAAAAAATTAATTTTATTTACCCACTGCAGTTAACCGAACTACAGCTTTTAACTAATGCCATGGAAAGGATGATTTTTCCAAAAAACCACTTAATTATTAATGCGCAAAAAGTAGAGCGCTATTTATATATTATAGAAAAAGGCATCGCTAGAGCATATAGCAATACTGATAAAGAACAAACTACCTTTTGGTTTGGCGAAGAAACAGATTTCATCTTATCTTTTAATAGCTACATTAACCAACAACCAGGATACGAAAATATAGAGCTTTTGGAAGATAGTATTTTACATCGTATCTCGAACAATACTTTACAAAATTTATATCAAAACCATATTGGACTGGCCAATTGGGGAAGAAAATTAGCAGAATTAGAACTGATCAAAACTGAAGAAAGATTAATTAACAAACAGTTTAAAACTGCAACAGAAAGATATCAGCAACTCATTACGGAAACGCCATCCCTAATAAAAAGAGTACAACTAGGACATATTGCCTCTTATTTAGGTGTTACACAAGTTACCTTAAGTAGAATTAGGGCAGAGCTTAAATAAAAGTATTTTTTAACATTTGTTAAATTTTACACTAGCTATTTCGCTCATTTTTGCAGAAAAAAAATTATGAGCTGGATTTATCTTATCATAGCCGGAATGCTAGAAATTGGTTTCACTACTTGTTTAAAACTATCAAACAACTTTAGTAACCTAAAATGGGGCGCAGGTTTTCTAATCTGTGCCGTTATGAGTTTTGTTTTCTTAAACAAAGCTACACAAACTCTACCTTTAGGCACCGCTTATGCTGTTTGGACCGGCATTGGGGCAGTAGGCACGGTATTGATCGGTATTATTTTCTTTAAGGAACCTTTTAGTTTTTGGAGGATGTTTTTTATAACCACCTTAATTATCTCTATTTTAGGCTTAAAACTTTTTGCAGAAGGTAAAGCTTAATATTCGTATCTTGCTGTAACCTGCCAATGGTAACCTGCGTCTTACCATTATCATATGCAACAAAAGGAAACGGATTTAGCTTTAATTACAGCAGTACTGGCTGGCAATACCGCAGTTTATGCGGAATTAGTTAAACGTAACCAGCGCTTTGTATTTACTTTAGCTATGCGTTTCGCAAAAAATAGAGAAGATGCCGAAGAAATTGCTCAAGATTGTTTTGTAAAAGCCTATAGGGCCTTGGGCACATTTAAGCAAACTTCTAAATTTTCTACTTGGTTGTATACGATTACCTATACCACGGCAATGACTTTTCTACGTAAAAATAGATTGGATACCCAATCTATTAATGACAATGAAAACGTATTACAAATTGCCAATAGTGGTACTGATTTTGATGCCAATTTAGTAGAAAAAAAATCAAGCCATGCTTATTTAAACCAAGCAATTGATTTATTGTTGCCTGATGATGCTGCTATAATAACCCTGTTTTATAAAGGCGAACAAAGTTTGGAAGAAATAGGAACAGCCTTAAGTATGGAACCTAATACAGTGAAGGTAAAACTACACAGAGCAAGGCAACGTTTAAAAGATAAATTACAATATTTGTTAAAAGATGAAGTTAAGGAATTGATATGAACACGATAGAAGAACAACTTTGGAACTACATCGATGGGAATTGTACCGCCATCGAAAAAACAGAAATTGAAGCAAAAATTGCTAATAATTTGCAGTATAGCGCAATGTACAATGAGTTATTGGCTGTTCATAATGAACTTAACCTTTTGGGTTTCGAGGAACCATCTATGTCTTTTACCAGAAATGTAATGGAACAGGTTAATTTAGAATTAAAACCCGTTGCCTTAAAGACTAAAGTAGATAACAGGATTATTTATGGCATCGGCGCTTTTTTCGGCATAGCTATTCTTGGCTTATTTATTTATGCCATTTCAATCACAAAAATGGATTTCGATTTCAAAATACCAACTGTAGATTTTCACTTAGATAAATTGGTAACTTCTACATCAATTCAAGTGTTTTTAATGATTGACATTGCCTTGGCGTTGGTTTATTTAGATAGTTTTTTGAGAAAAGGAAGAATAAATGCACAAAAAAAGGGAAGCTAAACTTCCCTTTTTTAATATCAGTGACTATATTATTATTTTTTAAATAAGATCGGTAAGGCAACCTGAGTAGTATCCCAACCAATTACTAAGTTTGCACCTTCAGGCAGTTCGGTAAAAGTCATAGAAAAAGCTTCTAAAACATTTGATAATTTACCCACTTTAACATCAACTCTTACTACATCTTTACTATCGTCGTAATTAAATGCGCCCCATCTATCTGTTTGTTTATTTACAATGATGGTCCACTTCTCTTTATTTGGAATAGCAAATAAAGCATATTTGCCCGCTTTAATTTTTTTATCTCCTATGGTCACGGTTTTACTAAAATAGATTTCGGTATTTTCGTTTGCACCTAATCTCCAAACTTTACCAAACTGCTCTAATACACCAAAAATTTCTCTTCCTTTTTTCATCGGACGAGAGTACAATACCTTAATAATTGGCATTGAGGAATCATCTTTTTTAACTTTAACTGCATTTAATGGATAGTATAAAGCATCCATGGGGCTAGAATCTACCGCTGCAAATTTAGCTACTGGCACATTCTGAGCACTTGCTTTAAGCGCAAAAATTGCCAACATTAGGCATAAGCTTAATTTTTTCATCAAAAAAGATTTACTATTAAAACCTAGTAGTGACGGCCTTTTACAATGTTATTTAAGAATAAACCTGCGAAGATTAGTCCTAAAATTCCGCCTAAAAGAACCCAACCAAAACTAGTGGTTACAGCAATAACTGCTAACATACCTGTTAAAAGGCCTAATACATACCAAACCCACTCAAAGCTGTTTTTATTTTCTTGTGTACTCATTTTTGTATAAGATTTGCGGCAAAGGTAAATATTATTTTAAAAATATGAGGTGATTTAATCTCCAGATTTCAATAAATCATTGATCTTGACCAGTTCGTAGCCTTCTTTCTGTAAGTAATTTATCAATTCTGGTAGTTTATGATAAAATTTATCTTTTCTTCTAGGGTCAGTTCCTAGATGTAACAATAGAATAAAACCATTTAATCCATCTGTCTTGTTTTTTTCATAATCAATTATAGATTGATAGATCTCATCACTCGTTCTGTAAGATTTTCCCATTTCTGGGTAGGTGTAATCGGCATTAGAACGCGTTCCTGATGTAAAATTGATTAATTGTAAATCCATTTGGCTTGTCCAATCTGCAATTTGTTGGTTGTACCACTCGTACGGGGGGAGAAAGTATTTGGCGTTATCCATTTTAATCCCAAACTTGTTCATTGCACTGTAATTGTAAATTAAATCGCTTCTAAATTGAAGTTCTGATACCAATAAACTATCCCTTTTAGTCCAATCATTATATAACAAATGAGCATTTGAGTGGGCTCCTAAATAATTTCCATTTGCCTTTAAAGTTTCGATTAGCGGTTTGTTTTTGGGTTTGCTATAAAATCTACCAGTTAAGAAAAAAGATGCTTTTACTTTTTCATCAACTAATGTTTTGTTAATTTTTTGTGCACCATCTGCAAATTCATCGCCTGTAAAAACCAAGGCAATTTTCTTCTCTGTCTTTTTACCTCGGGTAATTGCGCCCAATTCTGTTTGAAACTCTTTGGGCAATGTTTTTACCCTACTGTCAAACGCCGCCAACAAATAAATAAGTGAAGCTGTTCCATCCATTGTTGGTTCGTTTGTACTGTAATCTCCGTAATCATCATGGTAAACAGCCAAATCGCTCTGAAATGCTGCATAATTATCTGGTTTGGTTAGTTGAATACCGATTAAATTTTTGTAGATACTGGTGTAAACCGGACCATCAACCAAACCACCATCAATTGGATATTGCTTTAAATGTGTAAATGCAGAATGTGGATCTGTAGGTGTATCGCCCCAAGTAGGCAAGCCAAAAACCATACTTGTTCCCCACGGATTACAACCAAAAAGCCAATCAAAGTTGGCCTGCTCCAACTCCGTAAAACCTTCACTACCACTCAATTTTTTATACCAAAAGCATTGTTGCGCAAAAGCCACCGTTAAATTGTTACTACACCATATAAATGGGATGCCCCGATAAAAAGCATTTTGTTTCGCTCTCTCCCAAACCTGCTCAATTCCTTTTCTATAATATCCTGCCAACTGTTGGCGCATCCGCGGATTAACTTGAGCCAACTCATAATGCCCAATATTTACAAAAGGATAATATTGGTAATGATTTGCGGTATCTTTTGTTAGCCATGGTGTAATTGGTTCTTTTTTTGCGTATCGCATGGCCCAATTTGAATTTCTTTTCCAGGAATTGTAATCTATCAACGGCATCGAAGCATAAGCCAATTCCATGTCATCAAACCAATTGTCTTCGGCATAAATGTATGGCGATTTTACAGAAGCCGTTTGCGTTACACCTAATTTTATTTGTGTGTACCTCATAGCGCTAAATGCCTTTTCCCTTAATTGTTGCGCATAAGTTTCATCAGATTTTGAGAAAATGCTAGAACCCAAAGCAAAAGCGCTCGCAAATTTAGCAGCAGTAGAACTTGTACCTGTGGTATTGTTCATGAACTTGCCCCGTTGCTGAGGCTCGCCCGTAATAAGGTATAATGGGCGCTCAAAACCTTTACCATACTGACTATCTTCTTTCGGAATTCGCATCGAAATATGGTCACGATCATCCGCCAGTTGATTAAACATGATATTAGCTGCTGGATGCATTTTTAGCAGCCAATCCAACCCCCATTTGGCTTCATCCAAAACATCGGCTATGCCATTTTTGCCATCTAAACCATTTGCTTTTTTTGTATCGGCAAATGACTGGGGAAAATCTCGATAAGCCATTAATAAGTGATAGGTTGCATTGGCAGATGTTGTTGAGTATTGCAAATAATCACTGGCATCATGCCATCCGCCAGACGCATCAAAGTGTGTGCTGTCTTTTATACCGGCTTTGGCTCCATATACCACAAATCCATCATGGGTGTGGCAGCTATCTTGCAAAAACGGATTAAAACCGCTGCGTTGTTGGCGCATATATCGCAGGGCGAAATCTGCTGTGTTTCTATACACCTCATCGTCAATTATTATTTCTGGAGATTTGATTTCCGCAATGCGGATGAAATATTTTCCTGTCGTTTTAAAATCTGAGAAATTTAATCTGGCAGTTGCCGTGAATGGACCATAGGCACCAAAAGATTTAATATTGGTTGAGGTATAAACTACTTTCCCGCTTTGATCAACTAGCTCAAATTTAGCTGGTACCTCATTAGTTTTACTTGTCCAAATGGCAACTTTAATAGACTTTGGCTGATAACCTAATAAATTAATCCTTATCCAACTGTTGGTTGGATCTATGTTTTTAACTTGGTTAAGGGATACTAAAGTACTTATCAATAGTATTGTTTGTAAGAAAATCCTCATCGTTAAATAGGCTTAATTAACAAGACAGCAATTTAAAGATAGAGATTTATCACCCAATTGTAAAACCATATCGTATAAATTTGGAAATTAATCAATCGATTGATTAATTTTGAGGCGTGAAAAAAGAAGTAGAAAAAACGGACAAAAAAACGGATATCCTTGTAGCTGCAAGAAAATTGTTTGCAGAGTTTGGATTTGAGGGAACATCTACCAGGCAAATTGCAAAAGAATCTGGTGCCAACATGGCTATGATTAATTACTACTTCGGTAGTAAAGAAGGTGTCTTCCTAGAAATCATGGAAGATAAAATTTCTGGTTTTAAAACTCAACTCAATCAAATTAATGATGAGCGGATCCCAGCTAAAGAAAAATTGCTAAAAGTAGTAGACCAATATGCCACTAGGATTTTTTCTAACATCAGCTTCCATAAAATGATGCATAGAGAACTCTCTTTAACACAAAGACCAGAAATGTTTAGTCAGATTAGAGACGCGATGACTAGAAATAGGACAGTTATTGAAAATATTATAGAAAATGGCATCGCCGATGGCAGTTTTAGAAAAGTTGATGTAAGAATGAGCATTGCTACTATAATGGGAACCATAAGCCTTATTGCAAGTCAACCTACCAAAGTAGAGGATAAAATAGATATCAATAACGAAAAAGAAAGAGAAGTTTTAAGAAAAAGAATGGTAGCTCACTTGCAAGACTTCATTATTACCCATTTAGCAAAACCACAAAATGATAACAAATAAATTTAGCCTCATAATTGCAGTTTTATTGCTTCCTGTAATTTTACATGCACAGTCTGTTAAACAACTCAGTTTACCCGAAGCAATAGATTTAGGCATTACCAATAGCAAAAACTTAAAATTAGCACAAAATAAAATTGATGAATCTATTGCCAGATTAGCAGTTGTTAAAGACAATGTTCTACCATCTGCAACGGCTAGCTTTTTATATAATCATGCAGAAATCCCAACCAATACTTTAACTATTGGTGGTGGCAACCCAATCCATTTACCAAGCAGAGCCGATGCTTTTGTAGGTACCGCAGCTGTACAGGAAGTATTGTATGCTGGGGGAAAATATAAATATGCGCAAGAATCTACAAAATTATTAACCGATGTAGCAAGATTAGACGCAGATAAAAATAAAGAAGAAGTTAGCTATGCCGTAATTAACACTTATTTTTCTTTGTTTAAAGTAATGCAAAGCAAAAAAGTCGTAGCTCAAAACTTAGAATCTATTGCGAGTCAATTAAAACAAGCTCAACGCTTTTTTGAACAGGGAATTGTTACTAAAAATGATGTATTAAGATTTCAACTGCAACAAGCAAATGTTTCATTAACTGACTTAGAAATTGAGAACAATCGTAAAATCATCAATTACAACTTAGATATCCTTTTAGGCTTACCAGAAAATACTGAAATAGCAATTACAGAGAGTGATTTGCCTTTGCAATCTGTACAACCATTAAATACTTACATCAGCACTGCGTTTGCAAATCGCCAAGAGCTACAGCAATTAGATTTACAAAATAAGGTTGCAGATTTCAACATTAAATCAATTAAAGCAAATAAATTGCCTACTGTTGGTGTTGGCGCTAACCTGTATTATATTAATCCAAGTGGTAGTTTTATACCGCCTTCAGAACAATTTATTATGCCAATGACCATTGGTGCTACTGTATCATGGAATGCAGCTTCACTTTGGACTAACAAAAATAAAGTATCAGAAGCTAGGATACAGCAAAAAGAAATCGGCTTGCAAAAAGATATTTTATCTGATAACTTAAAAACAGAATTGAATAAAAACTATCAGAATTACAAACTGTCAGTTCAAAAAATCAATGTTTTGGAAACTTCCATTGCGCAAGCAACAGAAAACGATCGATTATTAGCTTCCAAATATAAAAACAACATCGCATCGGTAACTGATAGAATTGACGCTGAAACCTTATTATATCAAGCTAAAATTAATTTAGAGCTGGCAAAGGCCGATGCAAAATTAGCTTATTACACTTTATTAAAATCTACAGGAAAAATTTCTCAATAAAAACCAACAAATCAATAATAATGACAACAGAAACAAAAAAGAAGAATAAAATTCTTCCTATCATATTAGGCGTACTAATAGTTATAGGTGCAGTATTTGGCATAACAGAATACAGGTATGCCAGTAAGCACATTGATACTGATGATGCCCAAATAGATGGAGACATCAGTCCGGTTGTAGCCCGTGTAGGAGGCTATGTGAAGGATATCAATTTCGAAGAAAATACAAAAGTAAACCAAGACCAAGTTCTAGTAACTTTAGATGATCGTGATTACAAAATTAAATTAGAGCAAGCCCAGGCAGGTCAGCTTGGCGCAAATGCGGGTGTTGGGGTTTCGCAAGCACAAATTGTAGCTACAACTGCCAATACAAGCACCGCAAAAGCTAATATCGAGGCAGCAAAATCGAACGTTGAAGCAGCAAATGTTAAACTAAATTTAGCACAAAAAGACTTTAACCGTTATGCAAATTTGATAAAAGATGGCGCAATAACACAACAAGCTTTCGATCAGGCAAAGGCTAATAAGGAGTCTGCAGAAGCAGCTAAAGCAGCAGCAGAAGCAGCTTATCATGCGGCACAAGATCAATATAATGCTGCAGTAAAACAAGTGGGCACTACACAATCACAACTTGGGGTGAGCAGTTCTGGTGTAACTCAGCGTCAATCTGATGTAGACTTTGCAAAATTGCAGTTATCCTACACTGAGATTAAAGCGCCTGCAACGGGTATTGTTTCTAAAAAGAATGTACAAAAAGGTCAATTGGTGCAAGCGGGACAATCATTATTTGCTATTGTTAATGAGAACAGTTTATTTGTTACCGCTAATTTTAAAGAAACCCAATTAGAAAAATTACATGCTGGCTTAAAGGTAAAAATTACGGTGGATGCCTTTGAAGATCAACCAATTGATGGCGTGGTATATAATTTCGCTCCAATTACGGGTGCAAAGGGGTCGCTACTGCCTCCAGATAATGCCACAGGTAACTTTGTTAAAGTTGTACAGCGTGTCCCTGTTAAAATAAAAATCGAATCAAAAGATAAAGAAATTTTAGAAAAACTGCGCCCAGGAATGAGTGTTAAAGTTTCGGTTTCTGTAAATAACTAACCATGGCCGAAGTAGGTTTTAAAAAATGGATCATTACGTTTACGGTAATTACGGCTTCGCTTTTGGAGCTGATTGATACCACCATTGTAAACGTAGCTATCCCCCAAATACAAGGTAACTTAGGCGCAACTTTAGAAGATATTGCTTGGTTATCTACAGGTTACGCTGTAGCCAATGTGATCATTCTGCCCATGTCGGGTTGGTTGGGCAGTCGTTTCGGACGTAAAAATTATTTCTTAACCTCAATAATTGTTTTTACCCTAGTTTCTTTTTTGTGTGGTAATGCCACTTCATTAGAAGAGCTAATCTTGTTCAGGATTTTACAAGGTGTTGCTGGTGGAGGACTGATCTCAACAGCACAAGCTATATTAATAGAAACTTGGCCACGAGAGGATGTGGGTATTGCTACTGCATTGTTTGGTTTAGGTGCTGTAGTAGGCCCAACTGTTGGCCCAACAATTGGGGGTTATATTTTAGAAATTGCCAACTGGCCGTGGATTTTTTATGTAAACATCCCTATTGGGATACTTGCCGCCTACTGTACCATAACGTTTATTAGAGAAACTCCAAAAGATGGGCAAGGTAAACCTGTAGACTGGTACGGAATAGGTTTATTAGCACTTGCAGTAGGTAGTTTACAAACGGTACTAGAAAAAGGAGAAAGTGAAGACTGGTTTGCTACACCATACATCGTAGTACTGGCTGCAACTTCTGTTTTTGGTTTATTGCTTTTTATATGGCGAGAATTAAGTACAGATCATCCTATTGTTAATCTTAAAATTATGAAGAAAAGAAGTTTCTCTATAGGCATGTTTACTTCATTTATTCTAGGTTTTGGCTTATATGGATCTGTGTTTGTTTTCCCTGTATTTGCGCAAAATCTGTTAGGCTTTACACCTTTACAAACGGGAGAGTTATTTATTGCTGGTGGTATTTGTACAATTGCCATGATGCCGTTTATAGGTATCATGTTAAAAAAGGGCGTACCTGCTCAATTTATGGCTACCGGAGGAATGTTTTTGTTTTTTGTTTTCTGTTGGATGCTCAGTAAATCTACCTTGGCTTCTGGAACCGACGATTTCTTTTGGCCTTTAGTAATTAGAGGGTTTGGAATGGCTTTGCTATTTGTTCCGCTTACTACTTTAGCAATGCAAGACTTAAAAGGCCCAGAAATTGGGCAAGGTTCTGGTTTAAACAATATGAGTAGACAATTAGGTGGTTCATTCGGTATTGCTGCTTTAACTACCTTAATCCATGTTCGTGCAGGCTTCCACCGCAGCAATTTATTAACAAATATTAATGAATATAATCCTTCTTTTACGCAAAAGCTAAATGGCTTGATCAGTAATTTTATGGCTAAAGGTGCCTCCTTTATTGATGCTAAACTTATGGCCATGAAAGCGATAGAAGGAACTGTAATTAAGCAAACCATGTTACTTACTTACAATGATGCTTATTGGGTAGCCGGCTTGGTAATGTTATGCTCTATTCCACTACTGTACCTGCAGAAGTTTAAAAAGAACACCAACATTCCTGTCGATGCCCATTAACTAAAAAAAGTCCCGACTTACGCCGGGACTTTTTTTCCCAAAAAATTAACAATTTGTTACAAAATTTCGTTTTAAGAAATTTTGCGGATACTTTTAAAAGATTTGTTTAATCTTTAATAAGATACAAGGTAGAAACTTTTTGTAAAAGTTCAAAATTTCTATCTCATCAATTTATATTCCTTTTTGTATTATTTTTGTTGATAAGGTTCATTTTTCTTACCTTTTGGGCATGCAATCACATCAACCCACTAGTCAAAGAGAATTTGTATTCAATAACGAAGTAATTTCTCGTTTCGAATTATACAATAGTTTGTTTCTAACACTACCTTTTTATAAAGTAAAAGATACAGGTACTTTGTTACCTCTATTTATTAAAAGTTGCGAAGAAGGGGTAAAAAATCACGAAACCCCAGCTAAACTCATTGAAGATTTTTTTGGGAAATACACACAAAATACAGACCCTCAAAATATTATTGATTTACTTTTTAGGTTTATCCAATACATAGAGCGGCAAGTTGTGTTATTTGATGCTGTTGAAGATGCTTCATTTAACAAACTGAATATTACGGATGAACAAAGTTCTTTGAGAGCGCTATTTCTAAAGGCAAATGATGATAAAAACCTGCATGAAAAAGTAGATCAGTTGATAGAAGACTTTTCTTTGCGTTTGGTACTAACCGCCCACCCTACTCAATTTTATCCGGGAAGTGTTTTGGCTATTATTAACGATTTAACGAGCGCCATCAAAATTAATGACATAACCAGCATCAACCAGTTGCTACAACAGTTGGGTAAAACTCCTTTTTTCAATAAAAAATCTCCAACACCAGTTGATGAAGCATTAAATTTAGCTTGGTATCTCGAAAACGTATTTTATTTCGCTGCTGCAAATATCCAATCTGGCTTAAACCAATTATTAAGCGAATATCATATCGACCCTAAAAAAATTATTGAATTAGGCTTTTGGCCTGGGGGTGATAGAGACGGTAATCCAAATGTTAATCCAGAGACTACTTTAGAAGTTTCTAAAATGTTGCGCCAGATTTTATTCAGGTGTTATTATCGTGATTTCAGGAACATCAAACGTCGCATTACTTTTAGAGGAGTAGAAGAACATATTGCGATATTACAAGATGTGTTATATAAAAATGCTTTCAATAGCCACTTAGAGCCAGAAGATATTTCGTCATTTTTAATAGAAAATTTAGAGAAAATACAAACGACCTTAGTTAAAGAACATGATGGTCTTTTTGTTGATTTGGTAAGCAACTTGATTAGAAAAGTAGAGCTCTATCGCAGTCATTTTGCTTCGCTTGATATAAGACAAGACAGTCGTATTTTAAGAGATGTACATGCCTATTGCCGCAAGCAAAAACCAATTAATTCTTTATTTAGCGAAGATTATGACAGTTTACCAGAGGCAGAAAAAATAAAGGCGCTATCTTTTAGAAATGCAAAAATTATTTATAGCGATGAACAAGATAGTTTAATTGAAGATACGCTGCAAACCATTTCTCAAATTAAAGAAATGCAGCAAAGCAATGGCGAAATGGCCTGCCATCGCTTTATCATAAGCAATTGCCAACAAGCTAGCGACATTTTACAATTGATAGAACTGTTTTTATGGAATGGTTGGGAGCCAAATGAGCTAACTATAGATTTTGTCCCACTTTTCGAAACCGTTAATGATTTATCTGGTGCTGCAGAAATAATGGAAACCTTGTATACGCATCCGTTTTATCAAAAACATTTAGCTAGCCGAGGCGGAAAACAAGATATTATGCTTGGTTTCTCTGATAGTACCAAAGACGGCGGTTATTTAATGGCCAATTGGTCTATCTTTAAAGCAAAAGTTGGTTTAACAGCCACTGCTGAAAAACACAATATTAAATTGGCATTTTTTGATGGCCGTGGCGGACCTCCTTCTCGTGGTGGAGGTAAAACACATCGTTTTTATGCCTCAATGGGTAAAGAGATTGCCAATAAAAATATTCAGTTAACCATACAGGGGCAAACCATTAGCTCGCAGTATGGATCTATTGATAGTGCAGCATTTAATATAGAACAATTAATTAATGCAGGTATTTCATCAGGCGTAAAAGAAAAACATAATGTTTTATTAGACAAAGCCAATTACGATACCTTAGAAATTATGGCTAGCGATAGCTATGAATCTTTCTTGGCTTTAAGAAAACATCCGCTATTCTTATCTTACCTAGAAACATTATCTCCTTTAAGTTTGCTATCAAAAATAACTATAAGTAGCCGACCCGTTAAAAGAAACTCTGGAGAAGCGCTTAAACTTGAGGACTTGAGAGCGATTAGCTTTGTAACCTCTTGGAGCCAATTAAAACAGAATATCCCTGGCTTCTATGGCATTGGTACTGCCTTAAAAAATCAAGAGAAGGCAGGCAATTGGGAGCAGGTAGAGAAAACTTATAATCAATCTGGCTATTTCAAAACCATTATAGATAACTGTATGATGTCTATGAGCAAGTCGGATTTTTCAATTACTGAATACCTAGCAAACGACCAAAAATTTGGGGAATTCTGGAAAACACTTCATGACGAGTTTGAACTTTCTAAAACCATGCTCTTAAAATTAGCTGGTCACGAAAGCTTAATGGAAAATTATCCGGTCGAAAAACGTTCTATTGCGGTACGCGAAAAAATTATTCTGCCTTTAGTATTGATACAGCATTTTGCATTAGAAAAATTACAGCATGAATTAACAGACGATAAACGCCAAGCTTATGAAAAATTAGCTATCCGCACTGTTTACGGTATTGTTAATGCCGGAAGAAATTTAGCTTAACTAGATATATTTAAATATTTGATCCCAAAAACTTATCTGATAAATTTAAATTAAATGGAATTAATTTGGGTTTACAAAACCTTTGAAAAGCTCACCACCAACCAACTATACTCCATATTAGAATTGCGTAGCGAAGTATTTATAGTAGAGCAAAATTGCGTTTACCAAGATGTAGATGGAAAGGACAAAAAATCTTTCCATTTAATGGCTTGGAATAGAGATGAACTGGTAGCATATACAAGAATAGTTCCGCCAGGAATTTCATTTAATGAGGCAAGTATTGGACGAGTAATTACTTCTCATCGTTATAGAGGTTTAGGCATCGGCGTCACTTTGCTCGAAAAAAGTATTCATCATACTTTAGAAAGCTATCAAACAAATCAAATTAGAATTGGGGCACAACTATATCTCAAAAAATTTTACGAAGGTTTTGGATTTATTGCACAAGGATTAGAATTTTTAGAAGATGGCATTCCTCATATCGAGATGTTATTAGAAAAGTAGGCAACCCATTTCTTATCATACATCAACAACGCTTAACTAGCCTAGTTGTAAATTTGTACAAATAAAACGATAAGATTATGAAACGATTATTTTTATTCATTCTGGCAACAAGCATTAGTATTGCTTCTTTTGCCCAAACTAAGTGGACTATAGATCCAATGCACTCTTTTGTTAACTTCTCTGTTAAACATTCGGGTATATCATTTGTAGATGGCTCTTTCAAAAAATTTGATGGAACAATTACCGCTGCTAAAGCTGATTTAACCGATGCGAAAATCAATTTCATGGTTGATGTTGCAAGTATCAATACCAGCGTAGAGATGCGTGATAATCATTTAAAGACAGACGATTTTTTTAACGCGGAGAAATATCCTCAAATGACTTTTGTGAGCACTTCTTTTAAGAAACAAGCAGCAAAATCCCCTAAACAAATTTCTAATACCTACTTTCTAAAAGGTAATCTAACCATCAGAGATGTAACCAAAGAGGTAACCTTTATGGTTACATACGGCGGTACCGCTAAAGATCAACAAGGAAATACCAAAGCTGGTTTCAAGGCTACAACAACAATTAACCGCTTAGCTTATAACATTAAATATGATCCAACCGGAATGGGTGTTGGCAAAGACATTAACATCACGTTAAATCTACAGTTTGCTCAAGCAAAATAAATTATACTGTCGTACTGAGCCTGTTAGAATGTAAATCTCGATAGGCTTGGCATGGCAAAATCAATAGCAATGAATACACTAAATCAATTCAAAAATTTCACATCAGGTTTAGCGCCAACAGCGCTAATGCCAGTTCTATTTATGGGCCATGGTTCGCCTATGAATGGTATTGAAATGAATGAGTTTAGCCTGAATTGGACTGCTATTGCAAAGAATATCCCTACCCCCCAAGCAGTTTTAGTAATATCTGCCCATTGGTTTACCAGAGGAACAAAAATTACAGCAATGGATTTTCCGCCAACCATCCATGATTTTGGAGGCTTTCCACAAGCACTTTTTGATGTAGAATATCCTGCTCCAGGCAGTCCAATATTGGCAAAAGAAACAGTTGATTTAGTAAAATCTACCTCCATAATTTTAGATCACGATTGGGGATTAGATCATGGTGCGTGGACGGTAATTAGACACATGTATCCTGAAGCAAATATTCCGGTTTTGCAGCTAAGTATAGATTATAGCAAGGATGGCCAATACCACTACAATCTAGCAAAGGAGTTATTAGCACTTCGCAAAAAAGGGGTGTTAATTATGGGTAGTGGTAATATGGTTCATAATTTAAGGATGATTAATTGGGAAATGATGAATGGAGGTGGTTACGATTGGGCGCTTGAGGCTAACCACAAGTTTAAAAATGCCATCCTAAATCAAAATCATCAACCACTAATTAATTACCAGAATATGGGCAGCGAGGTAATGTTGGGCATCCCTACCCCAGAGCATTATTTGCCTTTGTTGTATACTCTAGGCCTACAAACCGAGCAGGAAGAAACAACACTATTTAATGATAAAGCCATTGGTGGGTCGTTAACCATGACTTCTGTACAGATTGGATAGCTATTTGATTCTACCCCTTAGACGCTGATTATGTGTAATTTAACTTGCCAAATAAGGCAATAATGAGTAATTATTTGTAATCTGTGCATCTGCAGCTATATTTCACCAAAAATTATATAACTCTTTCCCAATATTGTATAACATTAACAATGTTCTCTTGTTATAATTTTGCCTATCAATTTTATACAATGATACATACTTATCAAGTAACAGGCATGACCTGTTCTGGATGCGAAAATAAAGTTAAAAGCAGTTTATTAGTTGTTCCTGAAGTTATCGCTGTGGATGTTTCTAAAGAAACCAATTCGGCAACAGTTAGCATGGAAAAACATATAAGCATCAACGCTTTACAGCAAGCTCTTGGTGGCAATGCATCTAAATACCACATCTCTGCTCAATCTCACAACGAAACACTAGAAGAAACGAAATCTTTTGTTGAAACCTACAAACCGGTTCTCCTACTATTTATTTATGTTGGGATTGTGTCTGTCTTCGCCAGTTGGCAAAACAACAGCATTAATTTGATGCTTTTTATGCGCTTTTTTATGGCTGGCTTTTTTCTCTCCTTTTCATTTTTTAAATTAATTAACCTCAAAGGATTTGCCGAAAGTTATGCGATGTATGATGTTGTGGCTAAAAAATTTCCTTCATGGGGTTATATTTATGCCTTTGTAGAATTAGTATTGGGAATTGCTTTTGTACTGAACTTTAATCCCTTATTAACCAATTGGGTAACACTAATTGTAATGACAGTTAGCATAATCGGTGTTTTACAAAGTGTTTTAAACAAAAAGAAAATTAAATGTGCATGTTTAGGCGCTGTGTTTAACCTACCAATGAGTACATTAACCATAATTGAAGACTTATTGATGATTGCCATGAGCGCAACGATGTTAATTTTAATGTAATATGAAGAAATTATTGATTCCCATATCCGCAATTGCGGTATTATTTGCTGCCTGTAACCAAGCGGAGCAAAAACATAGTGAAAACCATGTTAATGAGATGAAACAGGATAGCACGAAAAATGTGATGATGCAAGCTATGGATGAAAGTATGGTTGCGATGCACCAAGCAAAAATGATTGGCAATGCCGATTACGATTTTGCATCAATGATGATTCCGCACCACCAAGGAGCGATTGTAATGGCTGAAATTGTAGTAAAACAGGGAAAATCTACTTCTTTAATTGAATTTGCTAAAAAAGTAATTATTGCTCAAAAAAAGGAAATATCACTTTTAAAAGAGTTTTTAAAAACCGCTAATCAGCAACCTACAAAAGATGCAGCAGCATTTAAAAAAGCAATAAAAGCCTCCATGACCCCAATGATGGAAGGAATGGAGAAGGTTAAATTAACAAACAACATCGATAAGGATTTTGTTGCCTTAATGATCCCGCATCATCAAAGCGCAGTAGCTATGGCAAAGGCTTACCTTCCTTATGCCACCAATTACAATATTAGAACAATTGCCGAACAAATTTTAGCCACACAAAAAGAAGAAATTGCTTGGTTAAAAACACAATAACATTATTTTTTTCGTTGGTAAGGAAATTCAGATTTTATCTTTTTACCGTCTATTTCTCCTTCAATCCATGCTAAGATCTGGTTTTTCCCCTTATTTTGATAGACAATTTTTTGAGGAAAATCGTGTGTTTTATTTTCAAAAGCAAAAGTATTCTTCTCTGTAGCAGTTAACTTAAAATTCGTTGTTCCTGTATTATTTTCTTCTAAGCCAGTTACACAATAATAGAAAGCACCATCAATTTTTTTAATCACCACTGTTTCTGTTAAAACACTATCGCCATTTAGGTTGTGGCGATAACTTTTACCATTTAAGTTATCTTTAATTTTAACCCAACTTTCTGTAGTTTTCCCTTTAGGTGTGCTCATCTCCCAATTCCCTAAAAGAAAATAAAACTGTTTAATGTCGGTTTTTTGCGCATTGGCGGATAACTTAATTAATCCGAGTAGTAATAAGAATAGGTATTTTTTCATTTCATTGTTGAATAAATATGTGCTAAATGATGTTTGCCATGCCAGGCATAATTTCCTACTAAATAGCCTAAAGTAAATTCTTCATTTGCTGCTGGATGATAATATGTTCTTTCAAAATCGCCAAAAATCAACGTTTTTAAGAGTGTAACCAATCGCTCATGGATGGCTTTAAGAATAGCGATGGAAACTTGAATATCTCCAGATTTAGCATCAGCTAATTCTGCCCAAGCCACTTCGTCATAAGGTCTAACTGTAGGTTTTTCTTCTGTTAAGGTTAAACGAACCCTTGTATAGGCATTAATATGGCTGTCGGCTAAGTGGTGTATTACCTGTCTCACTGTCCAGCCCTCTGGGCGATATTGAACTTCGAGCTGTTCTTCAGTTAAAGCCGATGATATAGCTGATAATTCCTGTGGCAACATCACTAATTGCTCCATCCACTGCTTAATTTGGGCTTCAGTTATCGTTTTAGGAGGATCGAACTTTCCTATTGGATATTTTAATTTTTCTAAATCTAATATCATCACATTATTTTCTTTAACATTTTTAGTACCCACTCTTTACCGATATAAGGCGGATACACCATTTTATTAAAATCTATACTTCGTTGAAACATAATTGCTCTTTCATGAGAGAAATTTTTAAAACCGTAAAAACCATGGCTACTTCCCATTCCACTGCCATTTACGCCACCAAAAGGTAATTTGGGATTAGATATATGAATTAAAACATCATTTACACAGGTGCCACCCGCACTAGTATTTTTGATGATGTGTTTAATATTTTTGGTGTTTTTACTAAAAATATAAAGTGCCAAAGGTTTGCTCTTCGCATTAATTTGATCAATTGCCTCGTCTAAATTTGCATAAGTAACAATTGGTAAAATCGGACCGAAAATCTCCTCTTCCATTACTTTACTTCCTTCTGCAATTTTACTCAATAAAATAGGATTTATGGTTTGGTTCTGCTCATCAAAATTACCTCCAAAATCAATTCTGGCGCCTTGTTCCACTGCATCATCAACTAATCCTTTTAATCTTAAAAAGTGTTTTGAACTAATAATCTTCCCATAAGTTTTTGGGTCTATTTGATCTTTTGTTTTAAAGTACATCTTCGTAGCCGCAATTTTATAACGGCTAATAAATTCATCCAGCAATTGCTCTGGTACAAAGACATAATCAGGCGCAATGCAAGTCTGTCCACTATTTACCAATTTGCCCCATGCTATTTTTTCAGCTGCTTTTGCTAAGTCAACATCTTTGTCTATAATGGTTGGCGATTTACCCCCTAGCTCCAATGTTACCGATGTTAAGTTCTTTGCTGCAGCCTCCATAACCACTTTTCCTATGTCAGTACTTCCGGTAAAAAATATATGGTCAAATGGTAATTTCAATAAAGCTGTTGAAACAGCTGCATTTCCTTCAAAACATGCCACCTCTTGCTCTTTAAATGCTTCTGAAATTATTCTATTAACTATTTTACTTGTAGCAGGGCTCAACTCCGAAGGTTTTACAATTACGACGTTACCAGCTGCAATTGCTGAAACTAAAGGGCTCATCACCAACTGGAAAGGATAGTTCCATGGGGCAATAATCAAACAAACACCTTTGGGCTCGTAATAAATTCTATTTTTTGCGAAAGGGTTACTCAGTGTTTTACCAATTCGTTTTGGGCGCATCCAATTTTTAAGGTTCGATATGGCAAAGTCTATTTCTCCATAAACAAAAATCAATTCGGTTACCGCAGCTTCGAAGTTACTTTTGCGCAAATCACTTTGTAAAGCCTTAAAAATTTGCGTTTCATTTTTAATTATTACTTGCTTCAATCGCTTTAATCTCGCAATCCTTTGTAGGGCGTTTTCTTTCCTTAATATATATTTGTAATCTTGCTGAGCTGAAAAAACCAATTCAATTTTCTTGTCCATGTTATGGAGAAATAATGGGTTTATGAATTGTTAAATATAGTTAAAACAGCATAAAATTTACTAAAAACACATCTGTTTACTACATATTGCGTATATAAAGACATAAATTTATAGCATGAAAAAGCATTTATTTTTTGTTGTGATATTGATGGCTCTTTTAAGCAAGATGCAGGCACAAACAATAAAAACGGGCGTATTGGTAATTGGAAATAACAATACAGCTGTAGCTGCTGGTTTACAAGCAGCTATTTCTGGTGTTCCTACAACAATCTTATTGCAAGCTGATAGTTTCCATATTACCCCTGGTGATCATACTTTAAATTCTGGGATACAGGCAACTTTTCTGCAAAAAATACGCAATGTTAAGCAAATCAAAGATAGCTTGCAAACTCCTGTTTTTAATTCCCAAACTGCCAATGAAGTATTAAAAGCTTGGATGGATAGTTTGAAAAATCTCAGTATCATCAGAAATGTAACTTGGGTAAAAGCAGAACGTTCTGGGAAAAATTGGTCGTTTAAATTAAGTAACGGTAGCACATTAAAACCAAAAGTGCTCATTAACCCTGGTGACGAAAAACTAAATAATTCATTAAAGGTATCTATTACAAAAAATGGATGGACGGTGTTAGACTACAACAATACCATTTATAGAACTAGTATAGCTGGCGGACCAAATGCAACCCTATTCTCCATGTACCAATTTTTTGTTCCGGCACAAGAAAATTTAATTTGGATAAGTGATGCTAAAAATATGTTATTGGGGCAAGCTGGAGGTGCAACCGCTGCCTATGCTGCGTTTTTCAATACCAAAAGCTCTTTGTCTAATCTAAAAACCATTCAGGGAGAATTAATTAACTATAAGCTAAATCTTATTCCCTTTGCAGACATTAAACACACCGATTCTAACTGGAAAGCAATACAATTTGTTGGGGTTACCGGTGTTTTAAAAGCAGATATAAATGGAGTTATAGCTAACTTTTCTCCTAATAAATTGGTAAGTACTTTAGAAGTAAAACAGCCTATTAAAGACTACTTTTATAAAGCTCAAATCTGGTTTGATGATTATACCAATTCGCAAATGACTATCGGCTCTACCATAGATATGGTTTGTTACATTGGTAATAAGGCGATAGTTAGTACCAAAAAAGAAATCGAAAAAAAGTGGAAGACAGCTTACCAATTTAAAACAGAATTAGATTTAAACAGGCCAATTAATCGCAGAGAGTTTGCTGTTTTGGTGCAGGACTACATGCCACCGTTTAATGTAAATATTGATAAAGAAGGAAAAGTTGTAAGGTAAAATTCTTATCCGCCCATCCCCATAATGCAATGTCATTCCCTTAATAGGCTCTAAGACCTCAGAGAGGTCAAATGTTTATAGATAAATAAGTTTTTCCTTTTGTTCGACCCCGTGGGGTCGTATATTAGGATATTTCCGTTTTGATATAAACATTAAAATCCTATGGTTTTTTGCCTAACTTAATGAAATTGCCCCATAATGGCGTGCCGACAAAGTTTATTACGTGCGAGCTTAAATTGCATTTTTGTTATTTGCGCCTAAACCCTCAGTTATCGTAGCAATAAATAACTTAATGTTAAACTTTTTAATAGGTATATTTTTTGGCTATTTAAACCCTTCATCTTAAAGCCCTTTACCTTATGCCCAAATAACTGTAACATTTATAAAATCTTGTATTGCTTTAGTTTATGTAATTGCTTTTTTCTATAAATTGCAGGCATAACCTAAACAAAAATGAAGAAACTATACCTTTTTAACTTGTTTTTTCTGCTCTTGTTGTGTCAATCATTTGCACAAAACCAGCAGGATTATAGCAACAATGCTCGCTTAACCGAAAGAGTTAAGGCATTAGCACAAAAATACCCGCAATGGGTAAAAACAAAATCGTTGACTCAAACTCTGGGTGGCAAAGACATTTGGATGCTTACACTAGGCTCTGGAAAAACAGAAGATAAACCAGCCATTGCATTGGTTGGGGGTGTAGAAGGTAAACATCTTTTAGGTGTGGAGATGGCAATCGGCTTCGCAGAAAAACTTATGGCATCTTCTACAACAGATAGCATTAAAAATCTATTGAACAAACAAACTTTTTATGTTTTCCCCAACATGAGCCCTGATGCTACTGAGCAGTATTTTGCGAAAGTAAAAGCAGAGCGTAGTGGAAATGCAACCAAAACTGACGATGACCGTGATGGAAAACTAAATGAAGATGATTTTGATGATTTGGACGGAAACGGCAAAATAACTTGGATGCGTATTTTAGATCAAACTGGAAAATATAAATTAAATTCCGACGATCCTCGCTCCTTATTATTAGCCGATGCTACCAAAGGTGAAGCTGGAAAATATATTCTATTACAAGAAGGAATAGACAATGACAAAGACGGAGAGTTTAACGAAGATGGCGATGGTGGAGTTAATTTCAACAAAAACTCAAGTTTTAATTATAAGAATTTTATTCCTGGAGCAGGAGAATATGCTGTTTCTGAGAAAGAAAACCGTGCGCTATTCGATTTTTTATTCGATGCCTTTAATGTTTACGCAGTAGTAACCTTTGGCCCAGTAAATAATTTATCTACGCCTGTAACTTTTAATCCCGCTGGTATTTCTAAAAGAATAATTACTGGTTGGTTTGATGCAGATGCAAAATCTAATGCTTTGGTTTCTGAACGCTATAACAAGATTACAAAAACTAAAGATGCACCAAAAACTCAAGCAGAAAGTGGAGACTTTTCTCAATGGGCCTATTTTCATTATGGCCGCTTAAGCTTTAGTACGCCTGGCTGGTGGGTGCCAAAAGTTACGCCAGATTCAACTCGCAAAGAAAAGAAGTTTACCAATGAAGATGCCACAGCATCCTATTTAAGATGGGCAGCTAGTCAAGGTATTACTAATACATTTACGCCTTGGAAAGCAATTAATCACCCAGACTTTCCTGGAAAAACTGTTGAAGTTGGTGGTTTAGACCCTTTTGTTTTGATTAACCCTCCATACAAAATGGTTGATGGTATCGTAAGCAAACACGCAGATTTTGTTGTTGGTTTAGCTACAATGGCACCACAAATCGATTTTATCAATGTGAAAACCGAAAAAGTAGCCGATGGCTTAACTCGTGTAACGCTAAGTTTAATTAACAATGGAGAGCTACCAACCTATACCAAAATTGGAGATAGAAGTTATTTCCTAAAAAAGATTGTAGTAAAGGTAAACACCAACAACAATCAAACCGTAGTAAGTGGACGAAAAAGTCAAACTATGGAAAGCATTCAAGGTAAAGAAAATAAAGAGCTTACTTGGTTAATTAAAGGCACGGGTAAGGTTACTATCGATGCTGGAAGCCCAACTACAGGAAGTAAATCAATCGAAGTATCACTATAAATCAGAAAAGACAATGAGAATTAAACATACTATTCTTCTGGCTGCAATGATTTTGTGTGCCGGAATTTTAAAAGCTCAAAAACCAGAAAACTTTTTGGCTGCTGTGGGCTCTCCACCGAATCCGAAAGTTCAAGTAAGCTGGAACAGATATAATGACTACGCGGCTATTACAGAAATTTGCAAAAAATTAGCTGCAGCACATCCAAATTTGGTTAAAATCGAATCAATGGGTAAATCTTTCCAAGGAAAAGACCTTTGGGTAATGACGATAACTGATACTAAAATTGGCAATGCAGATAAAAAACCAGCAATGTATATCGATGGAAATATCCACTCTAATGAAATACAAGGGAGTGAATTTGCACTGTATACCGCATGGTATTTGGTAGAAATGCATGCTGCCGGTAACAAATCAATCCAATCTTTGCTGGCAGATAAAACTTTTTACATTGCTCCAACCATCAATCCCGATGCGAGAGATCATTTTATTCATCAGGCAAATACCGCTCACTCTCCTAGAACAGGCCTAATCCCTATCGATAACGACCGAGATGGTGCTACTAATGAGGATGGTTTCGATGATTTAGATGGGGATGGACATATTGTAATGATGCGCCGTAAAAGTGCAACAGGGCGTTACAAAGTAGATCCCACAGATCCAAGAAGGATGATCATGATTGGTAATGATGAAAAAGGTGAATATGAATTATTAGGTTCTGAAGGACTTGACAATGATGGTGATGGATTTGTAAACGAAGATGGAGAAGGTGCCTACGATCCAAACCGTGATTGGGGATGGAACTGGCAACCAAATTATATTCAAAGTGGAGCTTACAAATACCCTTTCTCTATCCCAGAAAATAGAGCAATTGTGGATTTTGTGATGAAACATCCAAACATTGCCGCAGCACAGTCTTACCACAATAATGGGGGTATGATTTTAAGAGGCCCAGGTGCTCTGGAAGACTTAGATACTTATAACGCACAGGATGTTAGAGTTTACGATGCCTTAGGTAAAAAGGGAGAAGAAATGCTTCCGGGATACAGATATTTAGTAGTTTATAAAGATCTTTATTCTGTTTTTGGAGGAGAATTAGACTGGTTTTATGGTGGTAGAGGAATTTATACTTTCTCTAACGAATTATGGAACGGCTATTCGATGTACAACAAAACTGATGGCGAAGATAGCCAAGGTCAGCTGTACACTTTCGATAAAGACCTCTTAATGAAAGATGCATTTGTAGATTGGCATCCATTCAAACATCCAACCTATGGAGATATAGAAATTGGCGGCTTTAAGAAAACTTATACCCGTTTACACCCAGGATTTTTGCTAGAAAGCGATGCTCATCGTAATATGGCTTTTAGTGTTTATCATGCTTATAATACGCCAAAACTAAGTGTTGGTGAAATAGAAGTAAAAGAAATTGGTGGTTTAACACAGGTAACAGCTGTAGTAACTAATGATAGAATGATCCCAACACACTCTAGCCAAGATGTGAAAAATAATATTGAAATACCCGATATCATTTCTTTAAGTGGTGGAACTGTGGTGGCAGGTATGATCGTAAATAACCGCGATATGAATATCACAACTGAGCAAAAACTCGATCCTACAAACATTAAAGTAAATAATATTGCTGGTAATTCTTTTGTAACTGTTCGCTGGTTGGTTAAAGGCGGCAGCAAATTTACAGTAAGTGTAAGTAGTAAAAAAGGTGGTATAGCAAGTAAGTCTAATTAAATATATACGTCATTTCGAGTGAGCAAAGCGACGAGAAATCTATTATTTCTTGAATAGGTTTCTCCCTTTGGTCGAAAAGATGATTAAATAATAAATAAATGAAAAAATATCTATTTTTATTTTTACTCTCAGCCGCAGCGGCACAAGCTCAACAACTTTCGCCCCTATCTGTTCAGAAAATTATGCGAGACCCGAAATGGATGGGTGTAGCACCAACAAATTACCGTTGGTCTGACGATAGCAAAACCGTTTTCTTTACCTGGAACCCAGAAAATAAAGAGAAGGATCCTTTGTATAAAGTTAGTGTTTTAAACAACAAGCCAGAGGTAACCACAGAAACTATACCTGCAACTACCAGTTATGCCTACAACAAAGACAAATCTTTAGGTTTGTTTGAAAAAGGTGGAGACATTTATTTGTATAATTTTAAGTCTAAAAAAGAAACCCGACTAACCAATACGGTTGATCGTGAAATTGGTGCTCGCTTTTTATACAATAATGATGTTGTTTTTCAACGTGGTGACAACCTTTTTCAAGTAAGTTTAACTACTAGCGAGCTTAAACAATTAACCAACTTTGTTAAGGGTAAAAGACCTGGTCTAGGCGTATCAGCTGTTCCCGGTGCTCCACAAAGAACAGCTCCAACTGTTCAGGATAATTGGTTAAGAACTGACCAAACTGCTTTATTTGATATCATTAAAAAAAGAAACACACAAGGCGGCAGAGGTGGTGCAGCTGGTGGTGGCAGAAGATTTGGTATGGGAGTGGGCGATTTGCCTGGCCAAGGTATTAAGCCGATTTATTTAGAAGATAAATTTCTATCGAGCCTGGTTGTTAGTCCTGATGGTAGATTTGTAAGTTATCGCTTAACTACACCTATTACTACAAATCACAATACCATTGTGCCTAATTATGTTACTGCTTCTGGTTATACCGAAGATATTCCTGGCCGTACAAAAGTTGGCGAGAATTTAACCGTTTCAGAAACCTTTTTATACGATGGGCAAAAAGACAGTGTGTATACCGTTAAAACCAGTCAAATACCTGGGATTAAGGATTTACCAGACTATGTAAAGGATTATCCAAAACAGCTAGAAGAACGTACCAAGAAAAACGAAGACCGTAATGTTAGTGTTAGTGCGCCAATTTGGAATACAGATGGCACTACAGCAATTGTTACCGCAGATGCACATGACAATAAAGACTTATGGATCTTAAAATTAGATGCTGCAACTGGTAATTTAACGATAATCGACCGCCAAAGAGACGAAGCTTGGATTGGTGGCCCAGGTGTTGGCCGTGGCATAGATTGGATAGACAATAACCGTTTTTATTACCAAAGCGAAGCCACAGGTTATTCTCATTTGTATACTTATAACGTAAGCAATGGAGAGAAAAAACAACTTACTTCTGGCAAATGGGAAGTACAAAGAGCACAACTTTCTAAAGATAAAGCAACATTCTACATCAGTGGCAATAAGGAGCATCCAGGTATTACGCATTTTTATAAAATTAGTGTAAATGGTGGCGAATTGGTTCAAATAACCTCCATGAAAGGTGGTAATGAAATAACAATGTCTCCAGACGAGAAATGGCTGGCTATAAATTATTCTTACATGGACAAACCTTGGGAATTGTATATCCAAGCCAATAAACCAGGTGCAAAAGCGGTTCAGATTACCAAATCTACCACTACAGAATTCGATAGCTACAAATGGCGTCAACCAGATTTGGTTTCTTTTAAAAACCGCTACGGTGCTGATGTTTATGCTAGAGTTTACCCTGCAACTAATCCACACCCTAACAAACCTGCTGTAGTTTTTGTACACGGCGCCGGATACCTTCAAAATGTACATTACTGGTGGAGCCAATATTTTAGAGAATACATGTTCAATAACATGTTGGCAGATAATGGGTATACTGTTATCGATATCGATTATACAGCAAGTTCTGGATATGGCAGAGATCACCGCACAGGCATATACAGAAACATGGGCGGCAAAGACTTAACCGACCAAGCAGACGGCGTTAAAATGTTGGTAGAGAAGTATGGCGTTAACCCTAAACATGTTGGTTTATATGGCGGCTCGTATGGTGGCTTTATTACTTTAATGGGCTTGTTTAAAGAACCAGAAATTTTTGCATCTGGAGCTGCTTTACGTTCGGTTACCGATTGGGCACATTACAATCATGGCTATACTGCAAATATTTTAAACGAACCATTTAACGATCCAATTGCTTACCAAAGAAGCTCTCCTATTTATTATGCAGATAAATTAAAAGGAGATTTGGTAATGTTACATGGTATGGTAGATGTAAATGTACACTTCCAAGATATTGTTCGCTTAACCCAGCGTTTTATTGAGTTAGGAAAAGACAATTGGGAATTAGCGGTTTATCCGGTAGAAGATCATGGGTTTGTAGAACCAAGCAGTTGGACCGACGAATACAAACGTATTTTTAAATTATTTGAAACCACATTGAAAAAATAGGTTTGACTTTAAATTGAGCCGCAGATTCGCAGATTAAAATAAATAATCTACGAATCTGCGGCTTTTTTTATTGGGGCGTGCCACCAAGCTGCGCAAGGGTCAGGCTATGCGCTGCAATCTTTTTGTGCCTTCGCTGCGCTACGGCTTAGAACAAAACAGATTTCCGCTGCTATCCTTCACGCTTTAAGAACCACAAGCAAAACAGATGTTAATATAGTAGTAATGATAGGAAAAGCTATCTCCTCGCTGCGCTGCGTTCAATATGACGCATGAGCTAGGAATTGGCACATAAATTTGAGCACTGCTTTGCAAACTAGCCAAGAACCACAAGCTTTTGTTGTTTAAACCTGACAGCCGCGAAAATCCTTTTATCAATCCCCTTCAGGGGATTAGGGGTAAAAGATTGCAGCGAATGGCAGGACTTTATTAGCCAAAAGCACTGCCATCTATTTACAAATTTTTCAAAATAGACAAAAACTAATAATCTACTACAACATATAGTTTTTATCTATAAGGCTATCAACATTAAGTATCTAGAATAAGCTAAGCTCAATTGTTTTCGAGCTGATTTTGGCGTACCTTTGCGGCATAAATTAAAATAATTATGGCATTCGTAGGTAAAAAATTCCCAAGCGTTAGTATTGATGCAATGTCCGAAATGGGCGATGATTTGAAAATCAATATATTTGAAGAAGCAACTAGTAAAAACCAAAAAGTGTTGTTGTTCTGGTATCCAAAAGATTTCACTTTTGTTTGCCCAACAGAATTACATGCTTTCCAAGCAGCTTTACCTGATTTCGAAAAAAGAAATACAATTGTAATTGGCGCATCATGCGATACCAATGAAGTTCACTTTGCGTGGTTAAATACAGCAAAAGATAATGGCGGTATCGAAGGTGTAACTTATCCTTTATTAGCAGACACACACAGACATTTATCTAACATCTTAGGTATTTTGGATCAAGATGTAGAATATAATGAGGCGGGAGAAGAAGTATTCTCAGGTTCTAATGTATCATACAGAGCTACCTATTTAATTGATGAAACTGGTAAAGTTTTCCACGAAAGTGTAAATGATATGCCATTGGGCAGAAACGTGAAAGAATATTTGCGTTTAATTGATGCTTACACTCACGTTCAAAAACATGGTGAGGTTTGCCCTGCAAACTGGGAAGAAGGAAAAGAAGCAATGAATGCAAACAGAACAGGTGTTGCAGAATATTTAAGCGCTAATTAATAAATTATGTTTTTAGAATTAACAGAAGATAATTTGCACCAATACCTTACTGACAATAAAAAAGTAATGGTACAATATGCTGCATCTTGGTGCGGTAACTGCAGAATTATGAAGCCGAAATTCAAAAAAATGGCTACAGAGAATGAAGATGTTGCCTTTTTAATTGTTGATGCTGAAAAATATCCTAACTCTAGAAAGTTTGCCAATGTTGATAATTTACCAACTTTTGCAGCTTTTGAAGGTGGTGCTTTGGTTGACCAGGTTCAAACCAACAAAGTTGAAGGATTGACAGAATTGTTCACAAAAATTAATCAGAATTAAAATGAAAATTCCGGTAATTAGACAGCTATTTCAAAATAGCACTCCAGAAAATTTGGAAGCCACACTAGAGGTTTTAGAAGCTTTTTGTGAATTTAGAGGTGTAAATGAAACAGAAATTGATGTTGCCGGCGAAATGATAACCAATATTTGTGGAGCACTTGAGGTGCACCAAATGGTAAAAGATGGAGCGGCAGAAAAAGATGCATTAAATGCTTTCGGCCAGAGGGTAATGGGCTCAATTGATAGATAGCATCAAATACATTACATTAAAAAGCTCGCAAAATTAATTTTGCGAGCTTTTTTGTTTATAAGGCAATCTATTAAATTGTATCTAACGTTTTGCGAGCCTTCTGTTGCGTTAATTTATATTGAGAAGGTGTTTGTTCGCTTACCTTCTTAAATTGCGCCGACAGATGAGCTACGCTACTATAATTTAAAAGATAAGCAATCTCACTTAAAGATTTTTCGCCGTAGGTTAACAACTCCTTAACTCTTTCTATCTTTTGGCGGATAAAATACTTTTCTATGGTCTGATTTTCCAGTTCTGAAAAAACCGTACTTAAGACCCCATATTCTTGATCAAACTTTCCGCTCAAATAAGTAGATAAATTAACTTTCAAGTTTTCTACAGGATAATGAACCAACTCGATAATAGCTGTTTTAATTTGCTCGCTGAGTTGTTTTCTCTTATCGCTCAACAATTCAAAACCAAACTTAGCTAATGATAGCGATACCCTGTTTAACTCTTCTTGATCGATTTCTTTTCCGACCTCAACTTCTCCCAACTCCACATCAACAGGATTAAGACCAAGTTTTTCTAACTCAGCCTTAACTACCATTTTGCACCGGTCGCATACCATATTTTTGATATACAACTTCATTCTATTTTTTTGCGATTGTTTCTGTAACCTCACCACAATCGTACATCATGCTACCATAAAATGGGTTTTGTACGGCTTCCACTTCATTTAACCAGCTCTTTTTAGCCATTGGGCAATATTGTACATAAATAGATGCATTATTTAGGTTAAATGATTTTGCCAATTTTACCATTGCCGAAGAAAGCGGCCAAAAACTATTACGCTGAACTTTAATTGCTTTTTCTGTTGAAATTGCAACCGCTGCTTTTTTGATAACTTCCGCTTCTGTTTTCCATAATGATTGTTGGCTCTCGCTTAAAGTTTTAACCGGAAAACCATCAATATTAGTGATTAGGGTTTTTACACTTTCACTAGCTAAACTAGCATTATCTTTTGCTAGGGCATTTTTAGCCTCAAAATATGCTTTTAATGTGTTGTTAAATTCTCTTTTAGCTACTACACTTTGTGCACTTGCAAAAGTGGTTAGGCCTATGGTTAAAACTGCGATAATTAAGATTACTTTTTTCATGATTTTTTATTTAATGCGTTAAAAAAATTAAATTCTACTCTTGCCAAATACATGTTTTTCAAATACCTGTTTGGCATATTTCCTGTGGCCTGAAAACGATAGCCTACATCTATTCTCGTCCTGCTATTTAAAATTAATTGTACAGCAGGGGCAATGTCTAAATAAGAATTTCCATTTGCAGGGTTTGTTTTGCCTAACAACTCTACATATAAATTAAAATTAGGTTGGTTGTAGTTTTTGTATACAAATGGTAATAGTAAATAACCAGAAGATAGGCTGTAGTTAAGCATCTCTTTTGGCTGATAAAAGATGTTAGTGGGCGGCCCATGCAACATCATCATCGGATCTATATCAAGACGAATATCGTTTTTACTAAATGTACTACTATAACCAATTGTTGCTGATAAAGCTAATTTGTGAATTAGCTGTGTAACAACTATACCTCCTTGCCAACCAGAATTATCACCTTCTAAATTAACATCATCTGTTATATGTTTTCTGTTGCTTGTACTTAATCTAGCAAAAGCTGCAGCCCGCAGATGACTTTGTGCTTCATCTATAGATAAAAACCTATATTTTGCATAAACACTTCCACCTTCCACCTGGTATTTTCCATCCATATCAGACAAAAAACCTTGTACATGGAACATGATATTCTTATTTAGCCCTACCATTACCTCTGGTATAGTCCTGCTGCTAAAATCAGGGTTATTCATACCCTCATTTGTTAAACGTAGCGCAATAGATTTTGAAGGCATATTGCTGGCAGGTTCACTAAATACATAAAGTTCTTGTGCAGCAGCACTGAGCTTTGTGCCGACCAAAAGCAAGACAATTACGATGACCTTTCTCATCATCCTTAAATGCTTAAATGATAAATCCTTGTTTTTTTGCCATTTATGATACCTGTTCCTGTTGGATAAGAATCAAATTTTATTGCTGCTGATTTTTGCTTATATACCGCATTAGAAATAAAGGTTTTATCAATTATATTTACCTTAACGGGGCCATTTAAAACTTTATTTTTTACGTTATCAAAACGATAAACGTTACCGCCTATAACAGCTTGGCCATTTTCATCAACCTTAACCTGATTAAAATTAATAGTCGCTTCTAATTTACCAATAGAGAAACCAGCGTCTTTAACCTTTTTATTTAATTGGTCGAAGTTTACCTTTTTATTGTCTTTAAAGGTAAGCAAAAACATATTTTTATTTAAATCTGGCGTAACATTGCCAACATAATTTAGGCTACGAAGAGAAGTTTCTGTAGCTTGAGAACACATAGAACAAGTTAAACCTGTAACTTGCATAGCCACATTGGTTACTTCTTGTGCAGATACTTTATTAATTGCAAAAAGCATCAAAAAACTGCATATAATTTTAATCGTTTTCATGATTTGAAATTTAAAAATGAGTAATACATATCCCCCATTTGGGAAATAAAAAATCTAATAGGTTGATAGCATATGCTAAAAACTAACTCATTTATCCTAATTTCTGAAAACACAATTGAACACATGTATGGCTACACGTGTAGATTTTGGAGGCGCTTTATTACTTATCCTGCCAAATACAGATGGTAATAATCGCTTAATTATTTCACTAGTTCTTGGATGAAGAAAAGTGTCTATACTGAAAAGTTTGGGAAGCTTAAAAGAACTTTCTGTTTGGTGACTGTCTTTTACTTTAACATCTACCTTGGTGTTTTTACAACAACCATCATCTTTCTTCTCAACCGGTTCTGCTTTGCATAATTTGCAAGCTGTTTTATTGCTATAAAGAGATACAGAAGCCAATTTACCTCCACAAAAATGCATGCTCAAAGCCACACCAATTACACTTAACATGTAAAATGTGCAAAGACTAATGGCTAATTTTTGCTTAAACTTCATTTATACAAAGCTATATATAAATTTTAACATTCATATTTTCTAAACTGTTAAATCTTGGTAAATAAAATTATTGGCATAACTTAGCGTAAATCATTTTTAGCATGAAAAAACTACTAACGCTACTCTTAAGCTTCTGTTTTGTTGCAACTTTTGCTGCAAAACCTAAAAGCAAATATGTAAAAATTAGCACTTCTAAAGGCGAAGTAATTATTAGATTGTACAACGAAACGCCTTTACATCGTGATAACTTTCTAAAACTTACAAAAGATGGCTATTACAATGGCACTTTATTTCACAGGGTGATTAAAGCTTTTATGATCCAAGGCGGAGATCCTGATTCTAGAAATGCAAAACCTGATTCAGCTCTAGGAAATGGTGGCCCAAAATATACCATACCTGCAGAATTTAGCGATAGTCTGTTTCACAAAAAGGGAGTTTTGGCAGCAGCAAGGGAAGGCGATGCTGAAAACCCATCAAAAGCATCGAGCGGTTCTCAATTTTATATCGTACAAGGAAAAATCTGGACAGACTCTACATTAAACGATGTGGAAAAGAAAAGGATGAAATTTAAAATTCCCGAATGGCAGCGCCAGGTTTATAAAACCATTGGTGGTACTCCGCATTTAGATCGCAACTATACCGTATATGGCGAAGTTGTTAAAGGGTTATCCATGGTTGACGCTATTGCAGACGAACCTACAAACAAGGCAAACAGGCCAAATAACGATGTTAAAATGACGATTAGTATCTTAAAGAAGAGAGAGGTAAGACGATTAGAAAAAGAATTGAAAAAAACCAATCAGGAAATGGTTAAAACCATTATTTAGTAATAATTTTATTAGCCCACGATTTAAACCGTGGGCTAATGGAGAAATTTGCAAGAAACCATTTTAATGGTTTAAATAATTAAAACATGTCTCACTCTTATAATAAAATCTGGATACATGCCATATGGGCGACTAAGAATAGACAAAAATTGATTACTCAAGAGGTTGAAGGCTCTTTGTATCCATTCTTACTATCCCAATTTAAAGACTTGGATTGTCCTGTGAGAGTTTTAAACGGAATGCCAGACCATGTTCATTGTCTTTTTTTGTTAGATGCTAATAAGTCAGTCGTCGAAGTTTTAAAACAAGTAAAAGGTAGTTCATCCCATTTTATCAATCAGGAAGATTTAATAATTGAAAAATTTGCATGGCAAACTGGATATGGAGCCTTTTCGGTAAGCGAATCGGGAATACAAAAAGTACAAGAATATATTCGATATCAAAAACAACACCACCAAGTAAGATCTTTTGAGCAGGAATACACATCCTTTTTATCCTTACATGGCTTTAAAGAAAATAAATTATCAAACACAGTTTATTAATACTAAATGAAAATTATATCATACAATGTTAACGGTATTAGAGCTGCCGCAACCAAAGGTCTTTTCAATTGGCTACAAGCTACTGATGCAGACATGATCTGTTTACAGGAAGTAAAGGCCTTAGCTGTACAAATCCCTGAAATTATTGCCCTGATAGAGCAGTTAGGCTATCACCATTATTGGTTTCCTGCTGAAAAAAAGGGATATAGTGGCGTAGCAATCTTAACCAAAATAAAACCAAACAATATCGCCTATGGTTGTGGCGAACCTTGGATTGATGCTGAAGGTAGAATTTTAAGAGCAGACTTTGACACCTTTTCGTTGATGAGTGTTTATCTGCCATCGGGTTCTAGTGGCGATGAAAGACAAATCAAAAAGTATGAATTTATGCGGTTTTTTGATGTTTACATTGATGAAATAAAAAAGGAACATCCAAACCTGATTATTTCTGGAGATTACAACATTTGCCATCAGGCGATAGACATTCATAATCCAAAATCCAATGCCAACTCTTCAGGTTTTTTACCAGAAGAACGCGAATGGATGGAATTATTTATGAATAATGGCTTTATCGATAGTTTTAGGCATTTTAACAAAGACCCCCATCATTATACTTGGTGGAGTTATAGAGCAGGGGCAAGAGGAAAGAACTTAGGTTGGCGTATCGATTATCATTTAGTAAGCAGACCAATGGAAAGCAGACTAACTAATGTTAGAATTTTACCAGACGCATTGCATTCTGACCATTGTCCGGTTTTGTTGGAATTACAATAAAGTAAACAGAAATTTTCTTGACGTTTTAACTCTATACGCATTTACGCAAATCTCAATACTAAAAATGCTAATCACAAACATCAAAGGTCTTGTAGGTATACATCCAAAAGAAAGGTTAAGCCTTCGTGGTAGCGAAATGGCTACTTTACCTATATTGGAAAATGCCTGGCTATGTTTAGAAAATGGATTAATTAAAGACTTTGGTTTGATGAGCGAAATCCCATCTCATATCTCAAATCTAACTTCTCAAATCTCAGCGAAAGGCAAATTCGTTTTCCCATCTTGGTGCGACAGCCATACACATATTGTTTTTGCAGCACCACGTGAAGAGGAGTTCGTGATGAAAATTGAGGGCAAAAGTTATGAAGAAATCGCAGCAGCAGGCGGAGGAATTTTGAACTCTGCCAGAAAATTAGAATTAGCTACAGAAGATGAGCTTTTCGAAAGTGCAAGTTTGCGTTTAATAGACATGATTAGACAGGGAACAGGAGCTGTAGAAATTAAAAGCGGCTATGGATTAACTGTGGCTAGCGAATTGAAAATGCTAAGGGTAATCAAAAGGTTAAAAACCAGTTTTCCAATTCCTATTAAAGCAACTTTATTAGCGGCTCATGCTTATCCACAAGCCTATAAAAACCACCATCAAGGTTATATCAACTTAATTATCAATGAAATGCTACCAATGGTTGCTGAAGAAAATTTAGCAGATTATATTGATGTTTTTTGCGAGAAAGGTTTTTTTTCTGTTGAAGAAACTGATCAGATTTTAACTGCAGGTGCAAAATATGGCTTAAAGCCAAAAATACATGCCAATCAGCTTTCTGTTTCTGGAGGTGTACAAATTGGTATAAAACACAAAGCAATTTCTGTAGATCATTTAGAAGAAACGGATGATGCTGTTTTAACAAGTTTATCGAATAGCGATACCGTTGCCACACTTCTTCCTTCTTGCTCATTTTATTTGGGCATTCCTTTTGCAAATGCCCGCGGATTACTTAATACTAATGCAATAGTTTCTTTGGCTACAGATTATAACCCTGGCTCTACGCCATCAGGCAACATGAACTTTGTTGTTTCCTTGGCTTGCATTAAATTAAAAATGAAACCCGAAGAAGCCATAAATGCGGCTACTTTAAATGGAGCCGCAGCAATCGAGTTGAGCGATCAATTGGGCAGTATTGCTATTGGAAAAAAAGCTAATTTATTTATCACCAGAGAAATGCCATCTCTTGCATATTTGCCATATAGTTTCGGTCAGTCGCATGTAGAGACTGTTATATTAAACGGAGAGATATATAATGGATAGTTTTAAAATCTATACACAAAGTGATGTACTATCTCTAGTTAACCATAGAGATGGAGAACAAAAACTAGGCGAGCGAGTGCAAATTGCAGCTTCGTTTGAGGCACTAGAAAAATCTAGTGCCAAATTTGTATTATTGGGCATCCCAGAAGATATTGGCGTAAGGGCAAATTATGGCATAGCTGGTGCAAAAACGGCATGGGACGCTACATTAAAAGCTCTTCTAAACATCCAAAGCAATACATTTTTAAGCGGCAAAGAGGTTTTAGTGCTCGGGCATTTTGAAATTGAAGAACCAAGTGATAACAGTTTACAAGACCTAAGAAATAAAACTGCTGAAATCGATGTATTAGTTTACCCAATCATCGAAAAAATAGTTAAATCAGGCAAAATCCCCATTATAATCGGCGGTGGACATAATAATGCTGCACCAATAATTTCTGGTGTTTCAAGAGCTTTAAATCAGCCAATCAATGTAATAAATATAGATGCTCATGCCGACCTCAGAAACACCAATGAAGGCAGACATAGCGGCAATGGTTTCAGTTATTCGATACAAAAAGGATATTTAAACCAGTATTTCATTTTTGGCTTGCAAGAAAATTATGTAAATCAAAGCTTGCCCGCTTACATTTCAACCAATAAAAATATTAAAGCATTTTATTTTGAAGAATGGTTAAAAAGCTCCAAATCAATTACAGAAAATTATAATGAATTTGCCAGCAATTTAGCTGAGCCTTGCGGTTTAGAAATAGATTTAGATAGTATTGAAAATGTATTATCTAGCGCTATAACTTCATCTGGGTTTGCATTGAACGATATTAGAAAAATCCTTTTATCAAATCGTAAAAAACACAGTTATTTACACATTTGTGAAGGTGCAATTAAACTATCAGGTGCTTGCCTTCCGGATAGACAGGGAAGGGAAGATTTAACCATAGGCAAAACGATTGCGTATTTAATTAGTGATTTTATTAAAGCTCTTCTGCCCTCCATTCATCATTAGCCACAAATTGTAATAGCCTTAATCAATTCTTTCAATAAATGTTTACTTTAGTGCTATCATAAACATCATAATATGAAGAGATTAACCCTGTATATTATACTTTCATATTTACCTTTAGCTAGTTTTAGTCAGGAAATTGACACTGCTTTGGCAAAAGTTTTCTATATATTAAAACACAAAAAAGACCTGCCCAAAAAAGATAGTATTTATGTAGAAAACATGGTATTATTTATTGGTAAAAAGACCTCGGCTTTTAAAAGCTACGATCGGTTCTTACAAGCCAATGCAGTTGCCAAGAATTTAGATGAACAAAGCAAAAACTGGACTGGTCCTGGGTTGCCTAGAACTATAATGCCTACAGATCTAAAGCGCTATACTAATCAAGAAGTCTTCCTATCTTTTCAAAACAAAACACTTACCACTTAGCGAATATTTATGGTTAAATTACCAATATGATGAACCTTTAGCACGATTAACTTGGAAATTAATACCTGAGCGAAAAAAAATAAACGATATTGGCTGCCAAAAAGCAATCACTATTTGTAGAGGAAGAGAATGGACGGTATGGTTTGCCCCAGATATCCCTTTTGAAACTGGGCCTTGGAAACTTCATGGCCTTCCTGGGCTAATATTGGAGGCTCATGATAGTAACAATGAAGTTCAGTTTTTATTTGATGGTTTTGAAAGTTTAAACCTTAAAGAAAATAATATTACCATAATTACACCTCCATTAAAGGCGATTAAAACCACATCTAGCGACTTTAATAAGCTAAAGGGACGAATGTATATGGATCCTAGTGGATTTGCAAATGCACAACTTCGATTGGCTAGAGGAATTATTGATTCTAGAGATTTCGCTGGCTTTAACTCAAAAAGAATAACTAATCCTATCGATTTAACAGAGGCAAAATAAAGATTAAAGCTCTTCTGCCTCGTATTTATCGGCAGCCTTAAGCATTAGTGCCATCTCTGCCTTTTGAGCGGGCGTAAGCGGTTCTTCTTGCTCTTGCAACTCAAAAATGGTAATCATGGTTTCTTCATAATGTTTTGCAGAAGTTATTTTGAATTCTTTTTCCATTTTGGAGATTTGAGAAGTGAGTATTGAGATAGGAGACAAAGCAAACTAAACAAAGGTATAAATTTGATTTGGAGTTATACATTTATCTAACTGGATATCATTCAAATGTACATCTTTAATTGCTTCTACCGCTTCAAAAAAAGATAATCCTATTTTTTGAGCATTGATGCTTTGGAGAAAACGATCGTAAAAACCTTTACCATAGCCTACTCTATATCCCTTTTCATCAAATGCCAATAAAGGAACAATAACCATATCCGGCACCCCAATAAATGGTTTTGCTTTTTGTGGCTCTGGAATATGGTAATGATTATTTATAAGATCTTGTTTGCCTTGATAAGCATAATGGCTCATTAAACTTGTTGCAAAATCTGTTTTTGGTACAATTATATCTATTTCTGGAAGATTTGCTTGCAACCAATCAATTAAAAGAAAGGTGTCAGGCTCTCTTTGTTTAACTATGGGTAAGAAGATATGAATGCTTTTAATATTTGAAAAATCAAGCATTTTAAACTTCGCTAGGAGACTTTCGTTCAGTTCGACGGTTTGTTGATCGGTTAAAGCATTTCTTTGCGCTATGGCTTGTTTTCTTAAGTCTGATTTAAGCATATTTACATTTCATGGTCATTCCAGTGAAAACGGGAATCCTAATGCAATATACGAAGCTAAAAAAACATTTATAGCATTCCGATAACCTTTCGATAGTTATCGGAACAAAGCTGGGCATGAGGTTTAAAAAGAAGCCGCAGATTCGCTGATGATTTAATCAGTAAATCTGCGGCTTTAATATTTATCTTTTTAAGAGATTCCTCCAAAGTCGGATCCGATAGCTATCGGATGACAGAATTCCTCAAAGCCTATTATTATTTTACTCTCTCCACATACTCTCCAGTACGCGTGTCAATTTTAACTCTATCACCTTGATTTACAAACAATGGAACTTTAATTTCCACATCGTTTTCTACGGTTGCTGCTTTTAAAGCATTTGTAGAAGTATCACCTTTAACTGCAGGTTCAGAATATACAACTTCCATTTCTACAAAGTTTGGCAAACTAGCTTGAATAGGCTCTTCGCTTTCTATAGCAACTAAAATGCTCATCCCTTCTTTTAAGAATTTAATAGATGGGCCGAATAAAGATTTAGCTACATTAAATTGCTCATAAGAATTGTTATCCATTACTACTAAAGAGTCGCCCTCTTCATATAAATATTGGTAATCATTAGTTTCAACACGACAAATTTCTACAACCTCATCTGTATTCATACGAGCCTCGATGAGTCTAGTCGTTTTAATGTTACGGAATTTACCTGTATAAAATGCACCACCTTTACCTGGTGTACGGTGATTCCACTCCTCAACGGTAACTAACTCGTTATTAATGCGAAGAATGTTACCAACTTTTATTTCTGATGCTTTTGCCATGTCTTTATAAAATCACTAATTATTTCCTGCCTACCGCAGGCAGGGGTCTTTTTTTAAAGCCGCAAGGTAAAAACTATTTTTCAAAAAGCTATAAAAAAAGATAGCTTCGGGAACCACTCCGAAGCTACAATCAACCTAAACCTAAAACTAAACTATGAAATTCTTATATTAATCTTTTCTATGTGCTATCTATTATCTTTTTAAGGATAAATTTCAGCATTTTATTTACAAAATACAGGCTAATATTATTCCCTGATTTCGTGCCGCAAAGGTGCGAACTATTTTTGAATAAAACAATAGCAATTTAAAAAAATTTTTTAGAGATGGTTTTAAACAGAAATAGGGTGGTTTCTGACAAAATTATTACTTTCAAAACCTAATATAAACGCTCCATAAGTTGAAAGATTAAAACCTAAGGCGCATAACTGTTAGCTCATTCTTATCATTTTATAAGTGAACTTTATACTTATCAATGATTGCTTCTAATCTATCCCAACTAAAAATGATGTCGTATTTACTAGCCAAAGCTGCCAAGTCTTCTGGTTTTGGTTTAGCATTATTTTCAAATAGCTTCGCTAAATCCATCATATATTCTTCATAACCACCAGGTAGATAAATGTCAATAAATTTCGCTGTTTGTTTGCTCGAATTCCAAAATTTATGAACAATTCCTCTTGGTCTTAAGTGCCAATCTCCAGCGCTTACTTCAAATATCTCATCGCCAACCATAATATTCACTGTTCCTTCTAACACATAACAAACTTCGTCTATTTCTTTGTGCATATGCAGTGGAGCGCCTAAAAATCCTGGTTTAATTGTTACTTCGCCACAAGCCATATGCCTTCTAGTGTCGCTTTTGTTTAGCTTAAAAACCAAATCCATTCCTCCAACAACGCCAGCTTTGCCCATCCCCTTTTTAATATGGATTGTTTTTGGAGGATCGTCAAAATAATCTGATTTAAATTTTGTTTTGGAAGCACTAGCAATTTCTGGAATAACTTCCGAGCCTAACATGGTTAAGCTTACCATTTTCATTAATTCTCTCCTACTACAATTTGACCTACTCATTTCAAAGCTATTAATTTAATCTAAAATACAATTTTAAGATCAATTAAATGAGAATGAGCGTGTTAATTATTTATAATCAGAGATGCTTAATCTATTTTCGCAGAAAGCATATTCGTGTTCTTGGTTAGAGCCAACTAAAACCATTTTTCCTTGCGCAAATTTTTCAATAAGATCTTGATACCAATCTATTCCCTGTGCATCAAGGTTTGATGTCGGTTCATCTAGCATTAAAATTGGTGTGTTTGTACAACAGGCAAGCACTAGTTTGGTACGCTGTTTCATGCCTGATGAAAAATGTTTTAAAGCCTTGTCTTGAGATTTCTCCAAACCTAGCAACGAAAGCACCGCAGCAGCATCTAAACCACTTGCATAAGACTTAAACTGAAAATGAAAGGCAATGGTTTCTTGTAAGGTAAACTCTTCTACCAAATCCAGATAAGGAGCCGCAAAGCTGATGTATTGATAAACGTCTTCTACTTTTACCTCTTTAGAGCCATAATATTTAATTGTCCCTTCAGAAGGAACTAAACTACTTAACAAAACACTCAAAAAAGTAGATTTTCCAGAACCATTTGGCCCCAAAACAGCGTATTTCTCACCTTGTTTAAATTCATAGCTGATATTTTTAAATATCCACTCTTTATTAAACCTTCTGCCAACGTTATTTAAGGAGATGTTCATTCTTTGAGAATTGAGCTAGGAGAATTGAGATATGAGACTTAGCTTTACCTTACACCCTCAACCTTAAAACCTTCAGCCGTTATATTATCTTTCTTTACTACCAGTTCCAAAACCTCTCATCACACCTCGGTTAGAGTTGCGAATAAAATCTACAATCTCATCGCGGATTTCTGTAGGCTGGAATTCTGCCTCAATAATATCTAGCGCTTTGGTAACATTGTTGTTTTTTACAAAAAGCACACGGTAAATTTCTTGGATCTCATTAATTTTCTCTGGAGAAAATCCTCTTCTACGCAAACCTACAGAGTTAATACCTACATAAGAAAGTGGTTCTCTTGCTGCTTTTACATAAGGAGGCACGTCTTTACGAACCAAAGAGCCTCCGGTTACAAAAGAATGTGAGCCAACTTTTACAAATTGATGTATAGCAACCAATCCTGCTAGAACTACATAATCACCAATGGTAATGTGGCCTGCTAAAGTGGTGCTGTTAGAGAATATACAAAAATCTCCCACTTCGCAATCGTGAGCAATGTGAGAATAAGCTTGGATTAAGCAATTTTTTCCAATTACTGTTTTCCACTTATCTTTTGTACCACGGTTAATGGTTACGCACTCGCGAATGGTGGTATTATCACCTATTTCTGCAGTGGTAACTTCACCCGCAAACTTTAAATCTTGTGGCACACCAGAAATTACGGATCCTGGGAAAACCCTACAGTTTTTCCCAATTCTAGCGCCATCCATGATTACAACATTAGAACCAATCCACGTTCCTTCGCCAATTTCTACGTCTTTGTGAATTACAGCGAATGGCTCGACAACAACGTTATCGGCAATTTTTGCTTGGGGATGTATGTATGCTAAGGGTTGTATCATTATACTGTTTCGCTATCTTTTACTTTTGAAATTTGTGCCATCATCTCGGCCTCTACTACTATTTTCTCGCCAACCATGCCAATGCCTTTCATTTGGGCAATACCACGTCTTATTGGCTCCATTAAATCACATCTAAAGATTAAGGTATCGCCAGGTAAAACCTGTGCCCTAAATCTAACATTATCTATCTTTAAAAAGTAAGTTAAATAATTTTGAGGATCTGGAACGGTGCTTAACACTAAAATACCTCCAACTTGTGCCATTGCTTCGATTTGTATTACACCTGGCAATACGGGTGCTCCCGGAAAGTGACCTCTAAAGAAATCCTCGTTCATGGTTACATTCTTAACCCCCACTACGTGTGTTTTAGATAATTCTAGCACCTTATCTACAAACAAAAAAGGCTGTCTGTGTGGCAAAATATCCATTATTTGCATTACATCATATAATGGTTTTGCATTGGCATCATAAACCTTTTGTATTTTTTTGCCTTTTTCTTTTTTAATGGCTGCTTTAATTTTCTTAGCGAAGGCAACATTTGCTGCATGGCCCGGCCTTGCTGCCATAATATGGCCCTTTAAGTGTACCCCTACCAAAGCCAAATCTCCTATCATATCTAACAATTTATGACGGGCAGGTTCGTTTTGGTAACGTAACTCCATATTATTTAAAATCCCTTGGGGCGCAACTTCAATTGCACTTCTTTTAAAGATTTTAGCCAAGTGATCTAATTCATCTTTAGTTACTTCTTTATCAACAATTACAATTGCATTATTTAAATCACCTCCTTTAATAAGGTTATTCTGCAATTGATATTCTAACTCGTGTAAAAAACAGAAAGTACGGCATGAAGCAATTTCTTTTTTAAATTCTGCAATACTAGATATGCCTGCATGCTGACTTCCCAATACTGGAGAGTTATAGTCAATCATACAAGTAAAGCGATAATCATCTAGCGGCATTGCTACGATTTCTACTTTTCTATCAACCTCTGTATAGGTAATGTTATGCGGAATGGTAAAATATTCTCTATCTGTATCTTGGGGTATAATTCCTACTTCTTCTAATGCTTCGATAAACTGAATGGAACTGCCATCCATAATTGGTGTTTCAGGACCATCTAACTTCATCAGCACATTATCCAAATCCATCCCTACTAAAGAAGCCATTACATGTTCAACAGTACTTACACTAGCGCCATTTTGTGTAATGGTTGTGCCTCTAGCGGTATCCGTTACATTATCGCAATCTGCATCTATAATCGGTTGCCCTGGTAAATCTATTCTTTGAAACTTAAACCCGTGGTTATCTGGTGCCGGGCAAAATGTTAGGGTAACATTTGCACCCGTATGTAAACCCACTCCCTTTACAGATATTTCGCTCTTTATGGTTTTCTGTTTAACGTTCATTCTTATTTTTGTATTGTACTCGTTTGTTCTATTATAGCTGTAAGCGCCACAATCTTAGCTTCTAGTTCTCTAATTCGCTTATCAACCTCTGGCAACTTCTTAAATATAACGGTAGATCTCATCCATTCTTTTAATGGTTGTGCCGGACTACCATGCCATTGTTTGTTTTCTTCTGTATTAAAGTTAATGCCAGCTTGAGCTCCAATTTGCGTGCCTTTACCCAAATTTAAATGCCCTGCTATACCAACTTGGCCACCAATTACCGAATTATCTCCAAGTTTTGTACTTCCAGAGATACCGCTCTGCGCAGCTACTACGGCATGGGCCCCAACATCCACATTATGTGCAATCTGAATCAGATTATCCAGTTTTGCTCCTCTGCGAATAAACGTTGAACCCATTGTAGCTCTATCTATCGTGGTATTTGCACCAATTTCTACATCATCCTCTATAATAACGTTTCCAATTTGCGCAATCTTATTATAAGTGCCATCTGCTTGTGGTGCAAAACCAAATCCATCGCTACCAATAACAGCATTAGAGTGAATGGTAATTCTATCTCCAAGCTTTGATCGATTATATATTTTTACACCTGAATAAATTGCACAATCGTTACCAATTTTAGTATCGGCACCCACATAAGTTTGTGCATAAAGGCGGGTATTATCGCCAATTTCTACATTTTCATCTATATAAGAGAAAGCGCCGATAAAAACATTTTTACCAATTTTTGCACTCGGATGAATGAAAGAAGGTTGCTCTATCCCAGCTGGTCTTCTATCTTGATTAAGTGCCTCATTGTATTTTTCTAACAACACAGAAAAAGAGCTATAAGGATCTTTAACCTTAATTAAAGTAGCGCTAACAGGTTGCGTAGGCACAAAATCTGCAGAAACAATAACTACAGAAGCCTTGGTTGTGTAAAGATAACTTTCGTATTTTGGGTTGGATAAAAAACATAGCGAGCCAGCATCCCCACTTTCTATTTTAGAAAGTTCTCCAACTTCTACAGTTGCGTCACCTTCTATAACACCTTCTAAAAATTCGCTTATCTGCTTGGCAGTAAATTGCATGTTACAAAGTTAAATGTTAAATTGATATGAACAAATAAACAACTCTTGTTAATTTTAAGTTATGCGTACAAGAATATAACAAAAACGCCTTTTTAAATTTAAAATTTTGTTAAAAAATGCTAAATGTCTCTTGTGTAACAAAGAATATGCTTTTTTACTGTCTTATCTAAAGATTCTAAGTTAGACAAATCTGATGCTTTTGCAATATCTACCAAGTCATTATTCTTCATCAAAATATTTATATTGCTATTGCCCGCATTATAGGCTCTATTTCTTATCGTATCTGTAAAAACAAAATAAGAGATATCGTCTTCTTGCAGGTTCAGGGCAACTGCTGTTTGTAAAGCTAATCTTTCTATCCTATCTGTAGCGGGAGCTTCGTTGCTAATTTCTACCTTATAGAGCGTTCTAGAATTAAGCATCCGGCACAGCTTGGCTAAAATTGCGTCTTCGTGGCTTTCCCATACTTTAATGGAAGCATAAATATCTTGGTCATCTAACTTCGAAAATTGAAGGAGATGATTATCATCTGTAAAAAAATTAAGCTCGGTTATATCATTCTGCAAAAAGTGTTGTAATGCAGGGGTAGCAAATAAGGCGGCTCCATTTGAGGCAAGCTCCTTTGCCCGTTCTAATATTTTAACCAATAATTGTTCTCCAGCAATTACCGTTTTATGCAAATAGACTTGCCAATACATCAATCTGCGAGCAATTAAGAATTTCTCTATCGAATAGATTCCCTTTTCTTCGATTACCAACTGGTCATCAACCAGGTTAAACATTTTAATAATTCTATCGAAACTGATTACCCCTTCGCTAACACCTGTAAAGAAACTATCTCGATTTAAATAGTCCATTCGATCTAGATCTACTTGCCCAGAAATTAATTGGCAAAAGAAATTACGATGATAATTTCCTTTAAATACATTGATTGCCTGTGTTAATTTGCCATCAAACTCTGCATTCAACCGATCCATCATTAGCATGGATATGTCTTCATGTTTAATTCCATTGACTAGTGTATGCTCCAACGCATGAGAGAAAGGGCCATGACCGATGTCGTGTAGCAAAATAGCAATAGTTGCCGCTTCCTCCTCCTCAGCAGATATATGATGACCCTTATTTTTTAACACTTCTATGGCTAAGCTCATTAAGTGCATAGCGCCAATGGCATGATGAAAACGAGTATGTAGTGCTCCAGGATAAACCAAATGCGTCATTCCCAACTGTTTAATATACCTTAATCTCTGAAAATAAGGATGAGAAATTAGATCGTAGACTAGTGCAGATGGAATGGTAATGAACCCGTAAACAGGATCGTTTATGATTTTCTTTTTGTTCAATACTTAAAAATAAATTATACGGTACAAAAATTGCTATTTTTATCGATAGTAGAAAGAATTGCTATTTTTAAAATCTTTAATTTACATAAAAAATATATATAATGCAGGACACCAAAATTTTATGGGCCGATGATGAGATTAACTTATTAAAACCACATATATTATTATTGAACGAAAAAGGCTACGCTGTTACCACTTTTACAAATGGCAACGATGCGCTAGAAGCTTTCGGTAAAGAACATTTTGATCTTGTTTTTTTAGATGAAAACATGCCTGGTTTAAGTGGTTTGGAAACCCTAACTGCCATTAAAAACCTTCGTTCTGATGTGCCTGTGGTATTAATAACCAAAAGCGAAGAAGAAAACTTAATGGAAGACGCCATTGGGTCTAAAATAGATGATTATTTGATCAAACCTGTTAACCCGAAACAGGTGTTGTTAACCATCAAAAAAATAATAGATAACAAACGCTTAGTTAGCGAAAAAACTTCATCCGCGTACCAGCAAGATTTTAGAAGGCTTGGCATGACATTGAATGACAAATTAAGTTACGAAGAATGGGTTGAGGTTTATAAAAAATTGGTTTTCTGGGAGCTCGAGTTAGAGAAATTGGATGACCCACAAATGCATGAGATTTTAACCATGCAAAAGTCTGAGGCAAATGCACAATTCTCTAAATTTATTGAAGACCATTACCTAGACTGGTTAAACGGCAAAGCTTCTGGCACCGTACCATTGTTATCAAACGAATTACTTAAAAAGAAAGCTTTTCCTTTAATCAATTCTACCACTCCCGTATTTTTTATCTTGATTGATAATCTGCGTTATGATCAGTGGAAAATCATCAATCCATTAATTAGTGAGTATTTTAGACTTGATGAAGAAGACACGTATTCAAGCATCTTGCCTACAGCTACACAATATGCACGTAATTCTATATTCTCTGGTTTAATGCCTTTAGAAATGGAAAAACGCTTTCCTTCGCTTTGGCAAAATGATGATGATGAGGGTGGAAAAAACCTCCACGAAGAAACATTTTTAGGAGAACAGATTAAACGAAGCTTACGTAAAGACTGTAAATTCAGTTACCATAAAATTTTAACTTTCGATCAGGGTAAAGAATTAACCGAAAAGGTAAACAACCTAATGGACAATGAGTTTAACGCCATTGTTTACAACTTTGTAGATATGTTATCTCATGCCAGAACAGATATGCAGATGATCCGTGAGCTGGCGAATGATGATGCAGCCTATCGTTCGTTAACCTTATCTTGGTTTGAACACTCTCCATTATTGGATTTATTAAAGAAGATTTCTCAAAAAAGAGTTAAGGTAATTATTACAACAGACCATGGTACCATTAGGGTTAAACATGCGAGCAAAGTAATTGGCGATAGAAATACAAACACAAACTTGCGCTACAAACAAGGTAGAAACTTAAATTTTAATGCTAAGGAAGTTTTCTTGGTTAAAAACCCACACGAAGCGCAATTACCTAAAATAAATATCAGTTCTAACTATATTTTTGCAAAAGAAGACCGCTACTTTGTTTACCAAAATAACTACAATCAGTTTGTAAATTATTATAACGAAACGTTTCAGCATGGCGGCATTTCACTAGAAGAAATGATTATCCCAATTGCTACGTATAGTTCTAAGTAGAACTATCATTAAAGATAATCCTAGCAAGTAATTATGCCCCCTTAATAATTCTGGGGGCATAAAAGGGGCTTTTGTATGGTTTTGATATATTGTTGTTGATTTAAAAAATATTTATATTTGTATCAATGATAGGTTAATGGAAAACATAAAACATGAATTACAAAATATCATTTTCTCGAATGAGCCAGTTAGCCAAGGAAGTAGTATCCAAAAAATCCAAAATTTCCTTAGAAGACATGAGGAAGCAGGCTTCAATTTTAAAAAACAACAGCTCCTCAAAAGTAAGGAAGCATCAGCATTAATTAAGTTTGCAAAAACTGAAGGTTTCATTTATAATAAGGAAATTTTAGAAGAACATTTTATTAGTGAGGGGGCTGAGCAAAGAGTTTATAGATATGATGATTTCTCTATCATAAAAACTAATAGCAGCATATTTTATGAGTACTGGCTAGATTATTTTAATAGCTTATTACTTCACAATTATTTTTTTCCTAGTACGCAATACGATTTTTTAGGCTTTAAGCTCATTGATAATGAATTATATGCTGTTGTAAAACAAGATTTTATTATCTCTACAGAGTCTACAAACCTTTCTATGGTAAAAGAATTTTTAGCCTTCAATGGCTTTGAAAATGTTCGCAATAATGATTACATCAACAAAGAATTAGGTATTATATTTGAAGATCTACATGATGAAAATGTCTTGTATAACAATGGGGCGTTATTTTTTATTGACACCGTATTCTATCTTCAAAAGAATTTTATTAATAAATAACAAAAGGAAAATGCAAATTATAATTAATAGCACAGCAGCATTACCTGACGTTGCAAAACAATTACTTGCTTTTGCCAATGGCGATAAATTTTTCATATTTGAAGGGGAAATGGCCGCTGGCAAAACTACTTTTATTAAAGCTTTTTGCGAGGCATTAGGAATTAAAGATGTGGTGAGTAGTCCGACTTTTTCTATTGTAAATGAATATGAAAGTGAGACTGGCCCCATTTATCATTTTGATTTTTACCGCTTAAAAAGCCAACAAGAAGCATATGATATTGGTTACGAAGAGTATTTTTACAGTGGCAACTATTGTTTGGTAGAGTGGCCAACAAAAGTGGAAGACTTGCTGCCTGAAAAATACATCAAAGTTGAAATTGAAATTACTGGCAATGAGCAGAGGAAGTTCACTTTCAATAAGGTTGATCGTTAATAGACAATTCCCCAAAGGCGTAAATCCAAAATGGCGATCAACTATTAGTCATTGTCCATCAATCTTCTTCCCCCTTTCAAAAAAAATCTGTATCTTCAAACACCTAAAAACATTACGCTAAATAATATCATGGCTACAGGATTTCGAGAAGGCATGGCAGCAATTGCCCAAAGAGGATTATTGCAAACCCAAGAGGAAACGCTAGAAACCAACAATAAAAGCAATAGTTTATATATTGGCATCCCCAAAGAAATTTCTTTTCAAGAGTGCCGAATTGCATTAACACCACTTTCTGTTGCCTTGCTGGTTAATAACGGTCATAAAGTTATTATCGAATCTGGCGCTGGTGTTGGTGCTAACTTTACAGATAAAGATTATAGCGAACAGGGTGCTCAAATTTCTTTTAGTAAAAAAGATGTTTATGGAGCGGATATCATTGTAAAAATTGCACCTCCCACTTTAGAAGAAATTGGTTTAATGCACAAAGGGCAGACCTTAATTTCTGCACTGCAAATTGGCACCTTAAAAGAGGCAAATCTGAAAGCCATCCTGCATAAAAAAATTAATGCCTTATGCTTCGAAAACTTACGTGATGAAGGAAATGTATTAAGCGTAGTACGTGCCATGGGCGAAATTGTAGGCTCTGCCTCTATTTTTATTGCTGCAGAATACCTAAGTAGTGCTTTTGGAGGCAAAGGCCTGATGCTGGGTGGTTTTACAGGGGTGCCACCAACAGAGATTGTTATTTTAGGAGCAGGTACTGTTGGAGAATATGCTGCTAGAACTGCGCTTTCTTTAGGGGCAGAGGTAAAAGTTTTTGACAGTTCTATTTATAGATTAAGACGTTTGCAAAATAACTTAGGAAGTAGAGTTTTTACTTCTGTAATGCAACCAATTGTTTTAGCCAAAGCAGTAACCACTTGCGATGTAGTAATTGGAGCTATACGATCTGAACATGGGCGTAGTCCTTGCCTTGTAATGGAAGAAACCGTAGCTAAAATGAAACCGCATTCTGTAGTGGTAGATGTAAGCATTGATCAAGGAGGTTGTTTCGAAACTTCTGAAGTCACAAACCATAAAGATCCGGTTTTCCGCAAACATGATGTAATTCATTATTGTGTGCCAAATATTGCCTCTAGAGTGCCGCGTACCGCTTCTTATGCATTAACTAATATATTTGCTCCAATTTTAGTAGATATTGGCGATATGGGCGGCTTAATGAACATGGTATGGCAGAGACCCGGCATTAGAGAGGCGCTTTACTCTTATCAAGGTCATTTAACGAATAAAGACTTGGCCAATATGTACAACTTACCTTTTAAAGACTTAGAATTGTTGGTCGTATCTAATCAATAAACTGATGAGTAAAGTTTTTATCTGCTTTTTTTTACTAACGCTTAGCTTAACTTCTTGTGCGCAAAAGAACAGTCAAAATCCATATGGCTTAACTATAATAAATGATTTTAAAAGTTATAAAAGCGATTTAAAAGTTAACCCAAATAACGAACTTATAGAAATTAAAAAAGCAATTCCCTCTGTAGTATTAGATATCCGCTATGCTACAAAAAATAACTTTATGAAGGAAGTAATGTATAAGCAGCCTAAAGCATTTGCCCGAAAACCGGTGGTTGAGCAGTTGAAGAAAATACAAGCTATCTTAAACAAAAAAGGTTATGGTCTAAAGATATTTGATGCTTACCGACCGTATGCAATTACTGTAGCCTTTTGGGAAAAAGCAAGCGACAAAAATTTCGTTGCCAATCCAGCTAAAGGATCAAAACATAACCGTGGCTGTGCGGTAGATTTAACGATCATCGACTTAAAAACAGGGAAAGATGTGCAGATGCCAACGCCTTATGATAGTTTTGAAGAAGCTGCAGCACCACATTACAATAAACTTCCTGCACAGGTAATTAAAAATAGAGATTTCCTAATCAATACCATGCAAGCTAATGGTTTTAAAGTAATCTACAATGAATGGTGGCATTTTGATTTCAATGGTTGGCAAAATTATAACCTGATGGATATTCCTTTTGAGAAATTATAAGTTTTTGTAGTTGTACAGAATATATATTTCTCGCACCATGTCATTAAGTTAAAGCGTTATATTATAGATAATAAATAACAAGATCTGGGAGCCTCTATGTGGCAAAACAAAACGGCTTTATGCTTTACTATAAACAATAGCTTCTATGGAGCATACTAATATATTTTGTTTTTGCCTTATTGGGGCTATCTGTTTGTAAAAAAATATTAACAACCACAACTCGATAATTATAATATTAATTTTATAGTAATTTGGGCGTTTTAACACGCTGTCCGCTGTATCTTTTTGGCAGAAAAAGCCAAAAAGGATGCCGCTTCCATCGTTAACGCTAGCAAGAAGTATAAAAAACCAATTTTAATAAGTAAAAGCCAATTTATTAATCGAACCCGGGTTTATAGTACACTTTTTAGCCATTTAGGGGGGGCTCCCCAATCAATTAACAATTAAATAATTGCAGACTACAAAATGTTAACTGAATAACATTGACCTCAGGCAGCTACCTTATAGACAAAAAAGCCAAAAATGGGTGCCATTTACATTTTTAGAAATAAAAAATACTTAAAATTCAAAAAAATACATTTAATTATCGGGCTTGTTTAAAGTGTAGCAGCAATTAAATTTTAAGTGCAAATTAATTTTTGGTTAATTAATCTCTCCATAAATAATTAAAATACCAACAACAATTTATCATTGTTGGTAAAGGATAAAAATTTATTACTGTTTTAAAATTTAACTATGCTAAATAATTCACCCTCCATTTAATGAAGGGCGAATTATTATTTAAGTAGTAACAGGTGTGTTACATTTGTGCAATGTTTGGCCAGCAGCACTCCATTTTAAAACATTTGAATTATCTATGAAAAAACGACAACTCCTGTGTTTTCTTTGTTTACTGAGCTTATTTATAGCCTGTAAAAAAGATTTGACGAACAAGACTGAGGCAACACCCAAAACCGAAGCAAAGGTTAAAGTGAAAGCCTACAACCCTTATGCATTAGCCAATATGTAAAAAGCAATGGCCAATCTAATAATGACAGATTTACAATTAACTGCTAACCAAAAATTGCAATATGTACATGGCAAGGTAATGGCTACTGCGGGTAACGATTTATTAACCATTAATAAATCGCTAACTGCAAAAGAAAGTAGTAAATTAGTAGCACAAGAAATGAAAGCTACGCATTATTACATTAAATTTATGCCAGCCAACCAAGCAGATTATGCAAAATTAAAGGTAGATTCTAACTTAGTCATCTATCCTTTTCCATTAGATGCTGCGGTTAGCGAGTACAAAGGCAACTACCGCGACCCCGCTGTACCAGCAGGTGTGCCCACCTACCAGTATGCTTCTGTACCCGTAAATTATGTATTGCCTAATGTGCCTTATGTAAAATTAGCCGACCTGTTTTTACCCGATGAAAGCAGCAAAGGGAGTTTGGTAACCATAAAAGGTGGTAGTGGCAGTTCTTATAGTGTATCTGGTAGGGAATTGGTAAGCCAATCTATCTGCGATGAAGATGAAGAGCCAGATTATTCTAGAGCCGCTTTGCCGCCAGAAGATTGCGAAGAAGAGTATGGAGGTGGTGGCCCAAGTACAGGAACAGGTGCGCCTGCCGGAGAATGGCGCCCATCTGGTAGGATAACTGTCAATGACGACCAACTTGGTTTAATTGGTGTAGAAGGGATTAAAGTTAGAGCCCGCCGTTGGTTTACTACTTACACTGGGATAACCGATGCCAATGGCTATTACCATGTAGATGGTACTTATAGTAGGCCAGCAAATTATTGGTTAGATTTTGAGCGACATGACTTTGCGGTAATAATGCTAAATGAACCTGAGCTTTATTTTCCTGGACCAAAACAACAAGCTCCTTGGAATGTGGAATTTACAGGATATTTTAAATTTTGTGCTACAATATTTAGAGGAGCGCATCATTATTATTACAGAGATATACAAGGTCTAGAAAGACCACCTATGGGTAGTTTTGCAAAACTAAGGTTATATGCAAACGATGATAATTCAAATGTTACTAGTGGATTGATGATCCCAGTAAATACAAATTTCGGACCGCGTTTAACTATCTGGGGGAGTGTAGCAACTTCAGTTGAAAGTTATTCCACAACTATGCACGAGCTTACACACGCAGCACATTGGAGAAATTCTAGCATTTCCTGGGCGGGGAGTGCAGGAACTGTTAATGAATCTTGGGCTGCCGGAGTAGAATGGGTTCTGACAAAAATGGTGTATCCAACCTATAAAGGTTTTAATGTGCCAAGTAATTCTAATTATAGAAATGTAGTTATGGACTTAATTGATGGTTCAAGTTCATCCACAAATTGGGGATTTATAGCGCCTAAAGATGAGGTAGAAGGTTATAACATTTTACAAATACAAAATGCATGCATTAATAGTCCTACTACTTGGAATGAATGGAAATATAACATTATAAACAATTACAACAATGGAACAGAACAACATGTTGAAACATTATTTAATCATTGGCTTAATTATTAGTTTGCTTACTTTATTCAACTCATGTAGCACCACCGATATGTATGCATTAGGTGCTGAATTTAAAATAGTAAATAAAACTAATTATAATATAACTTTTGAAGAACCATTATTACAAGAATATAATGTACTAGCAAATAGCACTAAAGTATTTACTGTTACACAGCGTATTGGTACAAGAATAAAAAGAGCATTACCAAGTGATTACTTCAGCCAATTTTCTTTACCAGGAAGAGATATGCTTTTGGTTAAATTTAATGGTAATATGTGTTTATCAATGAAAGGTAAAGAAGGAATAAATAATATAAGAGACATTAATAGTTTCGTAGCCGAGAAGTTAGGTAACATTAATTACAGATTTACTTACACCTTTACCGAAGCAGATTACAATAGGGCGGTAACTTGTCCTTAAAAGGTATATTAAATTTAAGTGCTTTGCCAATCCTACACTACAAATATTGTGGGTTGGCAAAGCTTTTTTTGTGTAGCGTAATGGTGTAAGTTCTCGTTTTATAATTAATGCCCCTACCACATTGAATGAATGAAAAGCTAATCTTAAAAATAATTATGCAAACAATAGAGAACAAAATTTGGACCTATTATTTACTTCTTGGAATTTTTAGTTTATCGATTTTAGGTTTTTCGTGTGGCATACAAGAATATGGCCAATATGCTCAATTTTATTTTGTAAACGATACAGATTTTAAAATTAAGTTAATAAATCAAAATAGAGAGTATGTTTTTTTGCCAAGAAAAACTACTATTATTAATGATGAGCAGGTAGGAGACGGAAATGTAGATGTAGAGGATTTTAGAGATATTTTTACAGATGATATTAGTTTAAGAGGGAAGGAGCTAATTTTTCAAATAGGTGATAAATGCCTAAAATACACATCAAATAGTGAACGCAGTATCATTAATTTGAAAAATTATTCAGCAGAGAGAATAAATAAAATTACCTATAAATTTACCTACACCTTTACCGAAGCAGACTACAATAGGGCTGTAACTTGCCCATAACTTGTTTTATTATAGAATAATCTTTGTCAAGTTTTAGGTTATGCTTAAAATTTGGCAAAGGTTATTTATTTGTAGCATAATGGTGTATATGCTCGTTTAAGAAGTATTTGGGTTTTGTTAGGTTTTGGTGCAACACAAGATCAAGTTCAAAGATATATCTTTGTAGAAATAGAGATTAATTATTATCCTACAAGTGATAATGGGTTGTTTAAAGGTGGACTTTGAACATGGGCTGAATTTGTAGTTATTAATGAGACTTCTTATCATAGATTTAGTAACTGCTTCTTGCATTGACAATTGGTTTGTAAACGAACCATAGATAAACTAATGCTATCGATGTTATTGCAGCACAAACATAAAACACGCTAGGAATAGTAGTTACATCATTAATAAACATACTACCTGCTAGCAATGCACCAGCGCCAATGCCAACTTCTAAAAAGATATACATGGTTGCTACTGCTTTTCCTCGTTGCGTAGGCTTACTTAAGTCTATTGTCCATGCGCTAACTGTTGGCGACAACATTCCTGATGCAATGCCATAAACAGCCGATGCGGCCATTAACCAAAAAGAAGATGTTGCAAAGGCAATTGCAAGTAAGGAAATGATGAGTATCAACAAAGAAATTTTAATGATCAATATTCTTCCATATTTATCAGAAACTTTTCCAGCAACAAAGCGGACAAGTAATGATGACAATGTGAAAACCATAAAAAACAAACCTTTATTGCTTGTTCCTAGGTGAGCGCTCCAATCTGATATTACCGTTAAAATAACACCATAACTAATGTAGCTTAATAAAGTGATCAGCGCTGCTGGAATAACTTGCCATTCGATGATGTCGTCTTTTTTAACCTTCAAATGGCTAAAGTTAAAACTTTGTTTATTAGGTAAAGTTTCTTTCATATTAGCTAAAATAACAATAGAAAGTAATGCGAAAAGAGACGAACAATAGAAAAGGATGTCTATAGAAAAATGAGCAGTAATTGCACTACCAATAGCTGGGCCGATAGCCAAACCTGTACTAAAACAAACCCCATGAACGCCCATTGCCTCACCCCATTTGTGTGATGGCACTAAATCGGCGACATAGGCCGATGTGGCGGTTGGTTTAAATCCTGTAGAAAACCCGTGGATTAGCCTTAAAAATAGAAAGCCTGCAACACTTGTTAATATGGGATACAAGAAACCGCAAACAAAGCAAACTAAGCTGCCTACAGCCATCACAGGAACCCGACCAATAGTATCTGTTAACTTGCCGCTGAAAGGCCGAGATATACCCGCAGTTAAAGTAAAAAGCGCAATGATTAATCCTTTATATGCTGCGCCACCCAAACCAGTTAAGTAGGCTGGTAACTCTGGTATCAGCATGTTAAAACTTGCCGAGAACAGAAACGAGCTCAAGCAAACCAGACCAAATTGAAGCGTATAAATACTTTCGGTTTGTTTAACCATTAAGTTTTACTCTTTTGAATGGTGCGCTACCCCAAATCTATCAACCTTTACTTCTGCTTTATCTCCTTTTATGGTAACTGCAAAAATATAGTCGTAATCATCATCAGTAAGTTCTTTAACAGGTTTTTTAGCGCCAAAAGCCTCCACAATCTCTTGAACTGTATTGGAATGCCCGATGATTAATATTTTTTTGCCTTTAGCATTTTCTATCAACTGCTTTGCTAAAGCTGCTTGGTCTGCTGGATTATATGCTTTAATGCCAATTCCAATTTTATCTGCCAAGGGATAACCTGTTAACCTTGTTCTTTTATAGTTAGTAGAGAAAATAGAATCTATCCTTTGTCCGCCTAGGTATTTCGCTAATGCTTCTGCCCTTTGCTTTCCTTCTGGCGATAGATCAGGGTCTTTGTCTTTCGGATCATCAGTTAGTTTTTCTGCATGTCTTACCACCCAAATTTTAACTGTTTTTTGTGCATTTACCATTTGTTGCCCTAGCAAAGCTATAAGGCATATCAGTATTAATTTTTTCATTTTATATTTTATAAAGCATTTATCAACCTTTCAATTTCGGCATCGGTATGCCAACTGCTTAAAACAATTCTGTTAATTTTTGGCCCATCCTTGTCGGGATAGGCAAAAGATGAAACTAAAATCTGTTGATGTATTAAGCGCTCGCTAAGTTCAGCATTTTTAGATAAATACACGGGGAAATCTTCAATAAAATGCCACTCGTTATTTCCTTCGAGCTTTTTATTCAGCAGAAGCATATTACTTTTAAGTTTTAGCAATTCATCTGTATAGATTTGGTTAGCATTCATAAATGCAAAAAGACCCGCCGCAGCCGGAGGAGAAGCGCCCAGAAAAGTGTCTGTTTGTTTTAAGGTGGCGATTATCTTTTCTGATCCCAAAACCAACCCAGCATCAATACCTAGTGCCTTCGCCATAGAAGCTACTACTAAAATTTCTACGTTTTTTGGATTTGGAATTGAAGAAAACGCCCCTAAGCCATTATTATTTATTCCAATGCCGTGAGAGTCGTCAACAATTAAAATAATTTCCTTTTTTTCATCAATGCGTTCAACAAAGCTAAAATCGAATTTTTCAGGCATCAAGTTATTCATCGAATTACTAATGATTACCCATTTATTTTGTTTGCTTTCGTTAATCCTTGCCACCACGTTTCGAGTCCATTCTGTAAAAGCTCCGTTTTCTGCTGGTTTATGATCAATCCACAATGCAGGGTGCGAAACTGGCGCATAGATAAACTCTCCGAATTCGGCCATTTTTTTAACGCTTAGCTGAGCAGCTAAATAACCACTAGAAGTAATTAATGCTGCTGCTGCGCCAAATTTATTCGCTGCAAATCTTTCTGCATCATTATAAATTCCTAATTGTACATTGTTATTTCTGCTGGTTCCATTATTTAAACCATAAGCCTTTATTCCTTTAAGATAAAGATCTAAAAAAGCATCATTACTAGGAATGCCTAGATATGCTGTACCACCAAAATATAAATACTCACTCCCATTATGCTTAATAGATGATCCTAAAGCTTGGCGAAGCTTATTAAAACTTTGATATTGTTGCATTAATAAGCTCTTCCTAACTGATCGTTTGCAGCTTTTATTAATGAATTAGCCGTATTGGAATCATGTGCAAATTCCCAGAACATAATGCCATTGGCTCTATCTTTTGCTAATTGCGCCTTTTGTTTTACTAACGTAGTGCCATTAAAGCCATAATCTACTCCGTTTACCGTTGCCAAATTTAATGTTACATCTGCACCAGCAGCTTCAATATCTCTATAAGCAATAGATTTTGTATTTGGAGATGGGGTAGCATCTTTCCCATATAAAGGAATACCAACAATTGCTTTAACTCTTGGAAGTTCTTTCTCAATTAGATAAACGTCTAAACTTTTCACGCTCATTTTATAAGATGCATGATTAAGTGGTTCTGCAGGATCATAATTTGGACCGTCGTACTGCATGATATTAAAAAAGTCTACATATTGGAAAACCTCTTGTCTAATACCATCCTTAATTCCACCTGCATATACGCCTGGTGTTACCGCAGCGCTTAAAAACTTATTGTTTTTATGAAGGGCTTCTGAGAGTTCTTTCATTAACAATGTAAAATTATCTGCCGAACCGTTTGTGGTACTTGGGTATTCCCAATCCATATCAACACCATCTAAATTGTTATTTTTGGCAAAGGTTACAATGTTGTTTACGAAAGTTGTTCTTGCAGTTGCCGAAGCTGCAATTGTTACAAAAATGCTATTGGAGCCAGAAATTGAGATGCCAAACTTTACATTATTAGCTTTTGCTTTTTGTTGTACTGCAAAAAATCTTGGTTGTTGTGGGAGTGCCATTAAAGATCCATCTCCAATTGGGTTTGGGTTTAAAAATGCATAGAATAAATGCGTGATCAACTTATATTTAAAATCAGCAACAGTAGATGGATCTTTGTAGCTAGGCATATAGGCTACAATCTTAAAGCTGTTATCTGCAACATAAGGCGGCGTAACTACTGGTGGCGTTTGATCTACTGGCGTTGCATCGTCTTTTTTACAAGCGCCAAAGCAAATTAAAATTAATGATGATAGGTAGAGTAGCTTTTTTAATTTCATAGCACGAGCTGTTTTTTAAAAAATTCGAACTGTTGTCTGATAGATTTTTTCCAATAGGCATTGTTATGTGCCCCGGGTTGAGAAATATAGGTGGCGTTAAGCTTTAATAAATCGCATTTCTGTTTCAACTCGTTATTAGCAACATAGAAAAAATCATCTGCTCCGCAATCAAAAAGAAATGGTTTTTTATTGCCTTTCAGAAGCGCTATGTTATCGTAAACAGAGTATTTTTTCCAGAGTTCATTATCCGCTGGCGGATTTCCAAGCAATTCTGCAACTCCAAATTTGCCAAAACTATCCGATAGCTTAACACCACCACTCGTACTTCCTGCGCTAGTAAAAAGATCTGGGTTTTTTAAGAAAAGATACAAAGCTCCATGCCCTCCCATGCTTAAACCACTTATAAAAACATTCTTTGAATCTACATTATATTTCTTTTGGATGTCTGGGTATAATTCATCAAAAAAGAAAGTCTCAAACTGCCAATCTTTTTTAACAGGACTATTTAAATACCAGCTGCTAAATAATCCATCAGGGCAAACGATAATAAAATTATATTCGTCTGCATATTTCTGGGCATCCATTATTTTATTCCATTGTTTATAATTTCCACTGTAACCATGCAATAAAAACAATATAGGAAGTGGTTCTTTTTGTTTGCTTTTTTTTGGCACGAATACCCAAGTAGTATCTGGTTTTGGCAAGTTCTTACTTTGATAAACAATTTGCTCCTGTGCAATCACAGAAAAACTTACAAACAAAAAAAAGGTAAATAGGTATTTTCTCATTACTCAATTACTATGGTGTTTGTCCCTGAAATTTTTGATATATGACAAGCACAATTTCCGCCCGAGATAACAAAATCGGATGTAAAGGTAGTTGTTGCTGTTGTAAATAGAATGGTTAACTTATCTCCCTTTTCAGAAAAATCTGCCTTCTCTCCATCTGTAGCAATGGTGTAACTAACCACACCATTAAATGGGTTTGTTTGGCTTTTAATATTTGAATATTGTTTTTTTGTTCTAGCATTAATTGCATCTACTTTTAGAGCCACGGCCGGTTTCCCCGTTTGATCTTGAGTCTGTATATTTATCATTCTAAATTCTTGAGTACAGGCCCCTTGTTGGCAATTTGTACCTGGCTTATCACAAGCCAGCAAAAACGCAAGCATAGAAATAAGTATATATAGTTTTGATTTCATTTTCTTAAAAATTATCATGTATATAGGTCATTACTCTAACCATTTCTTTCCTTACATCGGCGGTGGGTATAACAAAGTTATTATTCATAAACGAAAAGATAAAGACTTTACCTTTTTTTGTAAGCACATAACCACTCTGGTTGTGGTTATTAGATAAACTTCCAGTTTTACCAAATACAAATGGGGTATCGGTTTTAGGATAAGCATTCTTTAATGTTCCGGTTTTACCACCGGCAGGCAATAACTCAAATAATCGCTTTTGATCATTAACTTCGTTATAAATCAGTTCTAAAAGCGAAATCATATCTCTGGGTGTAAATAGATTTCCCCTCGATAAGCCTGAACCATCAACCCATTTAGGTTTATCTGGTAAAGATGAAAGGTAGTCTTTTTCAATTCTTGCAATTACTTTAGCCGTATTCATTTCTTCGTCCAGCTTATCCGCATAAGTTAATAACAGTTGTTCGGCTATAAAATTATCGCTAGGTAAAAGCATTTCCTTAAAAACAGCATCACTATTAAGGTTGTAAATGGCTTTAGCCTCTTTAGGCATTTTCATGTTAATGATACCAACATGTTTTTTTAGTGTGTCAGACAATAAATTAGCGGTATAAGCTGTGCTTACTTTGTAAGGAATTTGTTGGGCATATTTTGCTGTTGTTGCCGTTTGGGGATATCGAAATATATTGTGATTAAAATCTCTAATTACCTTAAATGGTTTATTATCGGTACTATCTTTTAAAAAGCAGCTGTTAAATGTACTAGGAAAAACTTTCATTGATCCAGCAGTTGTAGAGGTAACCAAAACAACATTATCCATTAAGGGCAATTCGTTTATTTCTGGCTGATAATAATCATTATAATCATCCCACTGCCAACCGCTACCATAAAAGTTCCCTGTGTATCTTCCTGGAGCAAAAAATAATTTTTTTGTTGATGCTTTAAGAAAATCAAATGCTTTAACCCCTTTTAACTGGGTTTGCAAAAAAGATGGATCTCCCGTTCCCCAGAAAATTAATGAATCTCCTGTTTCCACATAGCGCAAAGAAGGGATAGAATCAGGGGCAATTTTAAGTCCTGCATAAAAAGTAAAAAGTTTGGTATTTGAGGCAGGGGTAAAATATTTGTCTGCATCTTTTTGATAAATCATTTCTTTTTTGTCTTTATCGTATAGTGCAAAACCTACATGGTATTGTTTAATTATTACCGAGTTTTTAAATTCTCTCTTCAGCTTTTTGTTGATCATTTTATTTGTGCTACAGGCATAAAAAAACGAGACAAATACCAATATTAAATAAATTAGCTTATTTACACTATCTTGAGATTTGTTTTGCATTTATAAATGATTTGTAATAAAAATGTGAGCACTAATTTATTAATTTAGTTTAATGAAATATCGGACTAACCAAATAAAAGCCACCCTTCTGATTTTCATGATAACCCTAATTGGACTGCAAATATGCTTTTCGGGGAAGAGTTATGCTCAAAACTTCGTTTTTAATACCAATATTAAAAGGGACGCTTTAAATTTTAAAAAAATCAAAAATTTAATCATCATACCCATTTATATAAATGGAAAAGGTCCTTTTAATTTTCTATTAGATACAGGTGTTGATCCATTGATTATAACTGATAGCACATTATTAGACTCGCTTCAATATAAAAATCTGAGACCCATAAAAATAAATGGTGTAGGCGAAAAAAGAGAGATTGATGCTCTTTTTTCAATAGAATCAACTGTAACCATCAGTAGGGCTTCAATGAAAAATATGCCAACCGTTATTCTAAAAGAAGATGTTTTTAATCTTTCGGGCTATCTTGGAACGAAGATACATGGTCTGATCGGTTTTCACTTTTTTAACAGCTTTGTTGTAAAGGTAAATTATAATACTAGCAGAATTAAATTTAACCTTCCTGAAAGAGGAAAGCAGATTAAAGGATCTAAAGTCGATCTAGAGCTTTTAGAAAACAAGCCTTATATCAATACTTTTTTAAAAACCCAACAAATGGGTGAGATACCTGTAAAATTAATTATAGATTGTGGCGCAAGTCATGCCTTATCACTCGAAACTTATAATGAAAATGTATTTCCACTCCCAAATCCAAATATTTCTGGAAACCTTGGTGTAGGCTTAGGAGGAGAGATAAGTGGAAATATTGGTAGGATTTCGGGTTTAAGATTGGGCAGTTATGAGTTTAATAATGTGCTAACCAATTTCCCAGATTTTGATAATGTAGCATCGAAGTCAAAAATAAAAGATAGAACAGGAAATTTGGGTTCTGATATTTTGAAACGTTTTCACATCACTTATGATTATCAAAACAAAGCCATGTACCTCAGAAAAAATGATTTCTACAATCAACCTTTTGAGCATGACATGTCTGGAATCGAAATATTTACTGTTGATGAGGGTGGTATTCGTTATTTTATTAGCAGAATAGAAAAAGGATCTCCTGCTGAGAAGTCGGAATTATTAGTAAATGACGAAATAGTAGGTATTAACTTTAAGAAAATAGACACCTATAGTCTAGATGACATAATAAGTGCTTTAAAATCAACAGATGGGCAGGTTTTAGTCATGGAAATTTGGAGAAAAGATCATACCATTATAAAAATTCTCAAGCTGAAAAAAAGAATCTAACAGCTAAGCATAAGGCATTGTTTTGTAACATTTGCAATACATAATGCTTTTGCCATATCTCTCCCCTAATTTTAGCACTTAATACCAATTAACTTATACATTATAAAATGATTAAAAATCAAAACTTATTAGCTGCGGCTGGTTTGATTTTTTTATGTGCAATAGGTAGCAATACTACATTTGCTCAGAACAAAAAAAAGACAACTACCCCTGCTGCTACCACAGCTCCAACCACGCCTCCCGCTGGGGCACCTAAGAAAGAAGGCATTAAAGCTTTTTCTGAAGTAATTACAGCAAAAGCAAAAAGTAAAACAGGTTTATTCAAAACTCACAAAGTAGATGATAAATGGTTTTTTGAAATTCCAGACTCTATTTTAAACCGCGAAATGCTTGTTGTTACACGTTTGGCGAAAGTGCCATCGGGTGTTAAAGTTGGCAACCAACAATACGGAGGCGAACAATTAAACGAACAAGTTTGGCAATGGGAACGTCGTGGCAAACAAATATTTATCAGAGTACCTAGTTACGCTGTTCGTGCTGCAGAAAATTCTGACATGTATCAGTCCGTTAAAAATTCGAACCTATCTAGCATTTTAGCTTCTTTCGAGATCAAAGCTTACAATAAAGATACTACTGGTGTTGTTATTGATGTAACTGATTTCTACAATGGTGATATCATGGCTATTGGTGCTACAGACGCCTTAAGAAAAGCTTATAAAACCACCATGTATGATGCAACAAGATCATACGTTGACACCATTAAAACCTATCCATTAAACATAGAAGTAGTTTCTGCGAAAACCTATCGTGCAGCAGAATCTCCAATTGATAATTCTATTGCAGCCATTACATTCGAGTTTAATACTTCGATGTTATTATTACCAAAAACACCGGTTAAACCTCGTCTAATGGATGCTAGAGTAGGTTATTTTGGACAAGGACAAACAGACTATGGTACAGATGCTCAAAAAGCAGAACGTACGGCTTACATCCATCGTTGGAATTTAGTCCCTAAAGATACTGTAGCCTATAAACGTGGAGAATTAGTTGAGCCTATTAAGCCAATTACCATTTACATCGATCCTGCAACTCCAAAAAAATGGGTTCCATATCTAATTGCGGGTATTAACGATTGGCAAGTCGCTTTTGAAGCAGCTGGTTTCAAAAATGCAATTATTGGTAAAGAAGCTCCAACCCCTCAACAAGATCCTGAGTTTAGCGTAGATGATTCTCGTTATTCTGTAGTTCGTTATTTTGCTTCAGACATTGCAAATGCCTATGGGCCACACGTTTCAGATCCTCGTACCGGTCAAATCTTGGAAACACATATCGGCTGGTATCACAATGTGATGAACTTACTTAGAAACTGGTTCTTTGTTCAAACAGCGGCAATTAATCCAGAAGCTCGTAAAGCTAAATTTAGCGACCACCAAATGGGAGAATTGATTCGTTTCGTTTCATCTCACGAAATTGGACATACCTTAGGTTTGCCTCACAACTTTGGTTCTAGTTATGCTTATCCAGTAGATTCATTACGTTCTAAATCGTTTACGGATAAATATGCTACAGCACCATCAATTATGGATTATGCTCGTTTTAACTATGTTGCACAACCTGGAGATGGTGTGGTAAGAATGTTCCCTAGTATTGGAGAATATGATAAATGGGCTGTTAAATGGGGTTACTCTTGGTTTCCTGGAAACTTAACAGAACAACAAGAAAAGCTAAAATTAGATGCTTGGGTTAAAGAAAAAGCAGGCAATCCATTATATTTCTACGGCCGCCAAGGCAATGCATACGATCCACGCGACCAGAGTGAAGATTTAGGTGATAATGCTATGAAAGCCAGTACTTATGGTATTGCTAACTTAAAACGCATTTTACCTAACGTAGAAAAATGGACTTATGAAGCGGGTAAAGATTATAGCAATTTAAGTGAAATTTATGGCGAAATAATTGGTCAGTATAATAGATACATGGGCCATGTTACCTTCAACATTGGTGGCTTAAGCGAAAACTACAAAACTTACGATCAAGCTGGTGCTGTTTACAACTATGTTTCTAAAGCTAAACAAAGAGAGGCTATCGACTTTTTAAACAAGCAATTATTTACCTCTCCACTTTGGTTAATTAACAGCGAGCAGTTAAATAAATTTGATAATGGCTCAATGTTAACTCGAATTAAAGCAGTACAAACAGGAACAATCAACAACATTCTAAGTTCATCAAGATTACTCCGCATGATTGATAATGAGGCTAAAAATGGAGCAACTGCTTACACTATGCCAGAATTGTTTACAGATTTGAGGGGCTCTGTGTTTGCTGCTGGCAGACCAGATGGATTTAAACGTAACTTACAACGTGGTTATATTGATAGACTAGGAAGTTTAATGGTTGATGCTCCTGCACCAACAGGTTTACCTCCAGGGTTCTCATTTACTCCAGTAAATATTGGTGTTACAGATATCAGACCTTTAGTAAGAGTAGAATTGAAAACTTTATTAGCAACAGCTAAAGCACGTGCGGTAGCTGGGGATGCAATTACTAAAGCACATTATGATGATTTGGTAATTAGAATAAATGACATTTTGGACCCTAAAAAATAATTTGTTATTAACCCGCTCAACATAAAAATGAGCGGGTTTTTTTATGCCTATCTTATGTTTAAAAAAGTTTTATTTTTATTATTAGCATTGTATTGTGGCTACACCAATGCACAGGATACAGATTCGGCAACGCTTGTTAATGCAAATTGGGAAAAGCAGAAAATAGCACCAAAGGTTAAGCTGATTACGCATCATTTTAATCAAAAAAATCTTTTCTTGGCCAATCAAAATGTTTCTTATGTGGAGGTTAAAAACAAAGGAGCGTTTCCTTTTTTTGATATTGGTTATGAAGAAAAAGAATTGAAAAAAACTGACGTTTTTGGTATAGAAAATAATGCTCTTGTTGCTTTAAACGGGACTTTTTTTGATATCAAAAATGGTGGCTCAGTAGATTTTATAAAAGTAAATGGTAAAATCATCAATCCAAATCGCTTAGAAAAAAACAACAAAAGAGCTAGGCACCAAGAAGCGGCTGTAGTTATTGCAAATGGCAAACTCAATATCAAAAAGTACGATGGAACTGATAAATGGGAAGAAAATCTTAGGGAAGAGGATGTAATGCTAAGTGGGCCATTGTTAATATTAAATCAAAAAGAAGAATTGTTAGATACAAGTGCGTTTAATAGACTTCGCCACCCCAGAAGTGCAATTGGCATTAAGCCAAATGGCAAGGTAATCTTGTTAACAGTTGATGGAAGGCAGGATAATTCTGCAGGAATGAGCCTCTTTGAACTTACAAAAGTGATGCAGTGGTTGGGTTGCACAAGTGCAATTAATTTAGATGGCGGTGGCTCTACAGCTTTATGGGTTAAAGGAGCTCCAGAAAATGGAATCATAAACTTTCCATCAGATAATAAGAAATGGGATCACGAAGGCGTTAGAAAGGTAGCCAACGTAATTTTACTGAAAACTAAAAAAAGCAAAAAATTTTAATCCGCCCACCTTGGTATTCTAAACAATAATATATTTGCCTTGTTAATTCTCTACTCCCCAAAAACTTATAATGAAGCTCAATTCCTCAATATTTTATGCGCTTTTAATAGGCCTTTCAATATTATTATCCTGTAATACCGACAAAAAAAAAGAAAAAAAGGTTCTAACTCCAGAAGAGTTACCTGAAAACAACTTAACTTTTAGAGATGTTAATGGCATTCGCTTTTATGAGGTTAAACGAAGATTTAAAAATGGCCTTTCTTTTAATGATGTGGGATTTCAACAAGAACCAAACTGGATAATTGAGCATAAAGTCCCAGATACCATGCTTGCTTACAGCCCAGAAATACAGGCAATGGAAGCCTTTTATTTGCAACACGACCATGGCAAGATTTATAATTTTGCACGAGAATTTTTTAGGGTTAAAGTAATTAGTAAAGATAGTTTGATATTGCAACGCATACAGGTTGATGGAAAGATTATAGCGGGTGATGATGACATCCGTTCTGATGTTTATTGTACTTATTATACTAAAGATTATATAGAAAAAAAGCTTAAAACTACCGTAGACGAATTACGGAAACCAACTCCAGCAGATACCGCGTTCATTAAAAAATTGTCTGAACGAACCTATAAAGATCCCTCAAATCCAGATTTTGCTTTTGCAGCCAGAAGGCCTGTAGAATTTATACCTACAACACCTTACATTACTGTAGAAAAACAAAGCAGTCAAGATGTAATAAATCACCACACTGCAGCCTACGATTACATTTATCCTGAATACAGAATTGTAATTTTAAGAGCCTACAAAGACTTTGCATATCGCATGCACGTTATTGTAGACGCCAATAAAAAAATCTATGTAAAAAGTGTAGACGGAGTTTTAGAAGAAAGCCACGAAGCCCGAAAGAAAATGTTACAGGGCGTGGCCGATGTCTACCTTTCTCACCTGCTTAAAATCAATCCAGGTACCACTTTAGGCATTCCGCACTCTAGTGAAATTACCATAAATATTGTAGGCAGAAAAGTGGCTAAATAGCTCATTCTAAATTATATTTGCCAAAAAATGAGGGATTTGCATTTATTAAAATAAAAATACCTACCTTGCACACTTAATTATTAATACATAATACAATGCAAGAAGGAACAGTAAAATTTTTTAATGTAACTAAAGGTTTCGGATTTATCGTGCCAGCTAACGGCGATAGCGAAATTTTTGTACATTCAACAGGCCTTATCGATGAAATTCGTGAAAACGACAAAGTTGAATACGATGTTGAAAGCGGTAAAAAAGGCTTGAATGCCGTTAATGTGAAAGTAATCT
>Ga0247807_10000102_pt1 | contig 71601 bp, 56 predicted proteins | sample UWRJL074202C1_FD_179931 | JGI IMG/M metagenome (GOLD analysis project Ga0247807, IMG submission 179931) | Plant litter microbial communities from Arlington Agricultural Research Station in Wisconsin, United States - UWRJ-L074-202C-1 | ecosystem: Environmental > Terrestrial > Plant litter >...
CGTACCTGAGCTGCACGGAGCCGGGCTCGGGCCGCACGTCGCCCTCCTCCAGCGCCAAGCCGGCATCGGTCCACCCCCGAAGCGAGCCATCGAGCAGTCGCACATTGGCAATGCCGGCGTAGCGCAGCATCCACCAGGCCCGAGCCGCTGAGAGGTTCTTGAGATCGTCGTACACCACGACCCTGTCGCCGTCGTTGACTCCCCACGAACGAACCGTTGCCTGGAACTCGGCTTCAGAGGGCAGCGGATGACGTCCATCGCCCGGCTCTCCGTGGCTCGCGAGCTCATGATCGAGGTCGATGTATACCGCGTCGGGGATATGGCCAGCACGATAGTCCTCACGTCCATCGGGCTTATCGAGACGCCAACGCACGTCGAGGACGCGCGGCGGATTATCGCTCCCCAACTCGGCGGCAAGCTCATCCGCAGTAACGAGAACAGTCACGGTTATCTCCATTCGTAAGTCGGGCGTGCACTTTTCCGGAGGATTCGGGCGACTCGCCGTTCACCATCGGAGGGCCAGGGCGCGTCGAGAAAATCCTCCGGAGAAGTGCATCAACAATTAGGGAATGAGCACGACCTTGCCGCCGGAATGCCCCTGGGCGACGTAGTCGAGTGCAGCCGCGGCATCCTGCAGCGGGAACGTCTTGCCGACCGCAATCTTCAGTGAACCGCTCCCCGCGAGCTCGACGAGCGGCAGCTTCGCGGCGTTCCGAATCTGGGTTCCGGGATCCGCGCCTGCGCCACCACCAAGCAGCACGATGCCCTTTTCACCACCGTAGGCAAACGCAGCAATGGATGCGATACGCGAGCGGTCGCTCACGAGCTCGAGCGAGACATCCACCGCTTCATTAGTGCCGACGGTGTCGAGCGCGACATCAACGCCATCGGGGAACACCGCACGCACACGGTCGGCCAGGCCCGCGCCATACTCGACCGCGGTAGCGCCCAGCTCCCGTACACGCTCGAGACTCGATGCCCCCGCTGTGCCGACAACGACGGCGCCGCGCTGGATCGCGAGCTGAACGAGGAGGGAGCCGACGCCGCCCGATGCTCCGTGAACGAGCACGCGGTCGCCCTCCGAGACGGACGTCGCCTCGAGGAGGTGCGCAGCCGTCGTGCCGACGAGCATGAGCCCCGCAGCCTCTTCCCAGCTCAGGTTCGCGGGCTTCGGGAAGATCGCGGTCGCTTTGGCGGTAACCACCTCAGCGAATGCACCGGGCACTCGGAAGCCGATGACCTCGTCTCCGACCGAGATCGGACCGGCGGCACCAACCGCGTTGGGCCCGACCTCCGTGACAACCCCCGACAACTCGGCGCCCAGTCGAAGCGGCATCGTCGCCGAGCGACCGAATTCACCGCGCAGAGTCTTGAGGTCAGACGGGTTTACCCCGGCCGCCTTCACCTCGACGGTGACCTCACCCTCGCCCGGCGGGGCAACTACAACCGAAACGTACTCGAGCTGGTCTGGCTCGCCATAGGCGTGGGCAACAATCGCGTGGGTCATATTCCCAACCTACGCCCAGCATCCATCTGCCGCTCCCCCACCAGGACGAGTAGCCTCAAGAGATGCGCAGCGCCGTCATTGTTGATGCCATCCGTACCCCCTCCGCTCGAGGCAAGGCGGGAGGTGCGCTGTCCGCGTGGCATCCCGTCGACCTGCTGGGAACTGTTCTGAAGGAACTCGTCGCGCGCAACGATCTGGACCCCGCGCTCATCGATGACGTGATCGGTGGATGCCTATCGCAAGTCGGCGAGCAAGCCGTCAACATCACCCGCAACGCGGTTCTCGCCGCGGGTTTCCCCGAGTCGGTTCCGGGCACCACGGTGGACCGGCAGTGCGGCTCGAGCCAACAAGCGGCCCACTTCGCGGCCCAGGGCGTGATGGCGGAGGCCTACGACATCGTCATCGCGTGCGGCGTCGAGCTCATGAGCAAGAACCCCATCAACGTTGCGACGCTCGGCCAAGACAACTGGGGACCGCTCGTTCACGAGCGTTACCCGGACGGGCTCGTCGGCCAGGGCATCTCGGCGGAACTCATCGCGGCGAGGTGGAAGCTCAGCCGGCGGACGCTCGACGAGTTCGCCGCACGCTCGCACCAGCTCGCGGGCGCGAGCGATTTCTCCAGCGAACTCCTGACCTTCGGAGACTTTACGACGGACGAGACGATTCGCCCCGGTACCTCCGTCGAAGGACTAGCCGCGCTGAAGCCCGCGTTCCACAACGAAGAGCTGTCGGCCCGATTCCCCGAAATCGACTGGCGCATCACGGCCGGCAACTCCTCCCCGTACACCGACGGCGCCTCGGCCGTGCTCATCATGGCTGAGGAACGCGCGCTCGAGCTCGGGCTCACCCCGCGCGCACGATTCCACTCTTTTGCCGTCGTGGGAAGCGACCCGATCGAGATGCTCACGGGCGTGATCCCCGCCACTCAGCGCATCCTTGACCGCTCCGGACTCGGAATCGACGACTTCGACACCTACGAAATCAACGAGGCGTTCGCGTGCGTCCCTCTCGCCTGGCAGCACGAGTTCGGTGCTGACCCCCACTTGCTCAACCCTCGCGGTGGTGCGATCGCGCTCGGTCACGCGCTCGGATCATCCGGAACTCGCCTGCTGACGACGATGCTCAACCAGCTCGAGCTGAGCGGCGGCCGTTACGGCCTGCAAGTCATGTGCGAGGGCGCGGGAATGGCTAACGCCACGATCATCGAGAGGCTCACATGAAGATTCGGGATGCGGCAGCACTCGTCACGGGAGGCGCGTCGGGCCTCGGTCTCGCCACGGCGCTGGCCCTGTCCGAGGCGGGCGCTCGCGTGGTGATCGCCGACCTACCGCAGTCCGCGGGCGAGGAACTCGCCGAGCAGCACGGGTTCGTGTTCGTCGCGACCGATGTCACCGTGGAGCGGGATGCCGCGCGAGCCGTCGAGGCGGCCACCGAGTTGGGCAGCCTGCGCATCGTCGTGAACTGTGCGGGTGTTGCCACACCGGGCCGCACGGTGGGCAGGTCGGGCGCTCTCCCCCTCGAGACCTTCAATCGGGTTATCGCGATCAACCTCTCGGGAACGTTCAACGTGATCCGGCTCGCGGCTGAGGCGATCATGGCGACGGAACCCGTCGGCGAGGAGCGGGGTGTCATCGTGACGACTGCCTCGGTCGCCGCCTTCGACGGGCAGATCGGGCAAGCCGCGTACTCGGCGTCCAAAGCGGGGGTGGCGGGAATGACGCTTCCGCTTGCACGCGAGTTCGCGCCGCACCTCATCCGGGTGATGTCGATCGCGCCGGGAATCTTCGAGACTCCCATGCTCGCGTCGCTCCCCCAGGACGCGCAGGATTCCCTGGGACGCCAAGTTCCGCATCCCGCCCGCCTCGGCAAGCCGGCGGAGTACGCCTCCCTTGTGCGCCACATCGTCGAGAATCCGATGCTCAACGGGGAGACGATCCGCCTCGATGGCGCGATCCGAATGCAGCCTAAGTAGTCCGCTCCGGTGTTGAGTAGGCCACGCTAGCGGTCGTATCGAAACCGGCTAGGTAGTCCCGTTTTCAGGAGAAACCCCCAGGCCTAGTGCGTATTGCATGAGGCCCATCGGTCTCTCCTGAAAAGGGAACTACAACGCCTTGACGTAGCAGAGGGCGTTCGGCATTACGGTGTACTTTCCGTAAACCGGAATCGGGGTGTACCCGATCTTCTCGTACAGCTTGATCGCGGGGATCTGGAGCTCCCCGGTCTGCAGCACGAGGGATGTCGCGTCTCGGTCGCGCGCGATGTTCTCGACTTCCGACATGAGCAGCTGCGACGCACCGAGGCCTCGGTGATCGGCTCCGACGAAGACCTTCTTGACCTCAAGAACCTCGGGCCCAAACCCGGGTGCTTGACGCAGAGCCGCGTGTCCGAGCACCGCTCCTAAAGCATCCACCGCGAGGATCGTCGCAAGAATCTCGCCATCAACCACCGCGAGTGCATCAGCGATGGCTGCTTGCGCATCCACAGACAGTCCGTTGATGAACCGCTCATACATCGCGCCCGTCTCGGCGTTCATCGCGTCCCGCTGCGCAACGGCCCGCGGATCGAGCCAGTCGACGCGTTCAATTCTCAACAAATGTTGCTCCGAAAAATAGGTCGAGAGTATGGCGGGCGAAACTGCGCTGTGGCGGGTGAAAATTCACCCGCCACAGCATCGTTTCACCCGCCGAAGCGAGCGAGAAGAGCTACGCCTTCTTGCTCGACGTCGCCGATGCGTTTGACTCGTACGACGTGTTCGTGGACTCGAAGAAGTTCACGAGCTGCAGAGTGTCGTTGGCAGCAGCCATCCACTTGGCGGGGTTCGACACGTTGTAGTGCGCTTCGAAACCGAGCTCCTCGAGACGACGGTCGGCCAGGTACTTGACGTACTGGTTGATGTAGGTCGCGTTGAGGCCGAGGATGCCGTTGGGCAGGAGGTCGTGGTTGTACTCCTCCTCCATCTCCACAGCATCCAGAATCATCTGCTTGATCTCGGCGGCGAACTCTTCCGTCTGCAGGTCGGGGTTTTCTTCCAACACCGTGAGGATGAGGTTGATACCGAACTTGAGGTGCAGGCTCTCGTCGCGAACGACCCAGTCCATGAGCGAACCGAAGTTGCGCAGCAGGTTGCGCTGGCGGAACGACAGAGCGACCATGAAGCCCGAGTAGAACCAGACGCCCTCGAGGATCACGTTGTACGCGACGAGGTTGCGGATGAAGTCCTTCTTGCCCTCGGTTGTCGTGATGTCGAGGGTCTGCTCCGTCATGCGACGGATGAACTTGAGTTCGAACTCTTCCTTGCGCGCCATCGAGGGGATGTCGACGTGCGAGTTGTACGCCGCTTCCCGGTCGATGGGGAAGGTCTCAAGCACGTACTCGAAGCTCATGCAGTGGTTGGCTTCTTCCCACATCTGCTTCGCGAGGTACAGGCTGCACTCCGCGGCGCTCACGTAGGGGTAGACGCCGAACGCGAGAGCCTTGTTCACGAGCAGCTCGTTGGGGTTGAAGTACGACATAAGGAACGTCACGGCGTGACGCTCTTCGTCGGTCATCTTCTTGAAGTCCGCGATGTCTTCGCCGAGCTGGATCTCGTTAGGGAACCAGGTGTTGGCGACGGCCTGGTCGTAAAGATCCATGGCCCACTGATAGCGGATTGGCTTGAGGAGGAGGCCGTCTTGCAGACCTGTTCCGAGAATTCCCATGACTCTTTCCTTCTAAAAAATCGGTGATTGAGTAGGCCGCGCTAGCGGTCGTATCGAAATCACTGGCAGCTGTCGCACTGGAGGTCATCCATGGGATCGACCGGAACTTCGTACTCGGTGGTGTTGTCGAACGGTCCCATTACGCACCTGCCTTAGGAGCAAGTCCGCCGAAGCCACGACGGGCGGGGGCGGCAGCAGCGGGCGCAGCGCCCTCAACTGCAGCGGGAGCCGCATTCGAGGCCACGATGTCCTCGGACTTGTTGACCTTGACGGTCGACTGCTCTGCCGTGTGGCGAGGCTTCATGTGCAGGTAGTACGTCGTCTTCACGCCGCGCTCCCACGCCGCGAAGTAGATGTCCATCATGTCGCCGAGGTCACGCGTCTCGAGGTACATGTTGCGGCTGATGGCCTGGTCGATCCACTTCTGGGCGCGAGCCGCGACCTCGAGGAAGGCGTACGGCGAGAGCTGGAAGCTCGTCTTGTAGACCTTCTTGAGGTCGTCCGGGATGGCAGCGACGTTCTGGATGTCACCCTGGCTACGCAGGATGGCCTCGCGAGTCGACTCCCAGATGCCGAGCTTCTGCAGGTCGGCAACCAGGTTGCGGTTGACCTCGAGGAACTTGCCGTTAGACGTTGCGCGGCTGAAGATCTGCGAGAACTGCGGGTCGAGACCCGGCGTCGTTCCCGCGACAAGACCAATGGATGCGGTGGGCGCGATGGCCATGAGGGTTGCGTTGCGCATCCCTGACTTGACCTTGACACGCAGCGCGTCCCAGTCGAGGCGGGTCGTGCGGTTGACCTTGATCTCCATGCCACGGTCTGCCTCGGTGAGCGCGATCGAGTCGAGGGGAACGAGTCCCTGCGACCAGCGGCTGCCCTCGAAGTTCTCGTAGGAGCCGCGCTCCTTGGCGAGCTCGGTCGAGGCGTCGATTGCCGCGTAGGAGACGTGCTCCATGATCTCGTCGATGAGGTCGTAGGCCTCTTCGCTCTCGTAGCTGATGCCGAGCTTCTCGATGATGTCGGTGAAGCCCATGACACCGAGGCCGACGGCGCGGTTCTGCTGGTTGGAGAAGTCCGCTTCCTTCACCGAGGAACGCGTGATGTCGATGAGGTTGTCGAGCTGGCGAACCGCGAGGCGAGCGCTGTCGGCGATCTTCTCGAAGTCGACGGCGAGCGAACCGTTCTCGCGGGTGATCATGTGCTGCGAGAGGTTGATCGACGCGAGGTTGCAGACGGAGACGTTGTCTTCGTCCTGCGGCAGGGTGATCTCGGTGCACAGGTTGGAGAGGTGGATCGTGCCCGTGTTGTTGTTGAGCGCACGGTTGTTGATCGTGTCCTTCCAGGTGAGCCACGGGTGGCTCGTGGTCTGGAGGGAGATGAGAATCGACTTGAACTGCTCGCGAGCGGTGATCTTCTTGAAGAGACGCATCTCGCCGGCCTCGGCCTTGGCCACGTACTCGTTGTAGCGAGCCGAGAATGCCTTGCCGTAGAGCTCGTTGAGGTCGGTGACCTCAAGCGGGTCGAAGAGGTACCAGTCGTCGTCGTTCTGAACGCGCTTCATGAACTCGTCGCTGATCCAGACCGCGGTGTTGGCGGTGCGGGTGCGGCGGTAGGGGTCACCGGAGTTGTTGCGGAGTTCGAGGAACTCCGGGAAGTCCATGTGCCAGTTCTCCATGTAGAAGCACAGCGCGCCGAACTTCTTGCCACCGCGGCTGACGGCACGCAGGATCGAGTCGATCGTGTGCATGAACGGGATCGGACCGGTCGAGGTGGTGTTGTTCGAGCGGATGGGCGAGCCCTGGGCGCGAAGCTTGGTTACCGAGAGGCCGATGCCGCCGGTGCCCTTCGTGAGCCACATGACGTCGCGAGTCGTCTTCGCGATGTGCTCCATGTCATCCTGCATCTCCATGACGAAGCAGTTGGCGAGCTGGGGGTAGATCGTTCCCGCGTTGACGAGAGTGGAACCAGCCGCAAGGTACTCGAGCGAGCTCATCTTGCGGTAGAACTTCAGCGCTGCTTCGTTGGGGTCTGCCTCGTTGAGGGAGAGGCCCATGGCAATGCGCATCCAGAAGTACTGGGGAACCTCGAGGGCGTCGCCATTGCGGCCCTTGATGCCGTAGCGGTTGTTGAGGGTGACGACACCGATGTACTTGAGCAGCTCGTCGTGGGCGGGCTCGAGGTGGGTCGCGAGGTAGTCGAGGTCGAACATCTCGGTGAGGCGGGGGTCGAGCAGTCCCTCTTCGACGCCACGAGTGACGTTGGGGGCGAAGTGCTCGCGGTGAAGGCTCTTGAGCTCTTCTGCGGACTCGTAGTCGCCGAGCACGCGCTTGTAGATGGTCTTGAGCAGGAGGCGGGCCGCAACGATGTCGAAAGCCGGGTCATCCTTGACGTTCTGGAGAGCGACCTGGATGACGGCCTCGTCAAGTTGCTGGGTCGTGATGCCGTCGAAGAGGGTGAGTTCAAGCTCCGACGCGATCTGGGTGACCCACGTGATGTTGTCGTCGAGTCCAACAGTCGCATCCTCGATGGCGAGGTTGATCTTGTTGGCGTCGTATTCTTCGCGCTCACCGCTGCGCTTGACGACTGTAATTCCCACGAAAAACTCCCTCTTTGAGTACGAAACTCAACTAAAAACCCCAAAATAGCTCACTGGCCGATTCCCCCGGCCGGGCTGTTTGACCACTATATAGTGGGCCACCGACAGTCGGGTAACCCTAGATCTAGTGGGCGTGTCATCCACAGGTGTGCATAACTTCCGGGGTTTTCTCCACAGCCTGTTAGTCATTTACGGCACCACAGATCACTTCCGCGCGCTCATCGGGACAAAGCTGTTTCTGAGCCCCTCGAGACTCCCTGTGCCACCCTCTGCGCACCTAAGCTAGAGAGATTGTGAAGAGCTACCTTGACCTGCTGAGAACCCCCGGAGTTGCCCGAATTATCGCGGCGCAGCTCACTGCGCGGTTCCCCGGAGGCATGCTCTCCCTCGCCTATCTTCTCCACATCGAGCAGATCATGGATTCCTATGGCGCGGCTGGCCTCGTGCTCGCCGCGACAAGCGTCGGCCAGGCTATCGCCGGCCCCCTCACGAGCCGGTGGATGGGTGTCTGGGGAATGCGTAAGGTCATCATCCTCACGCTCATCGTGTGTTCCGCATCCATCTTCTCGATCGCGCTCGTACCGATGACGCTCCCTCTTTATATGGTCGTCGGTTTCATCGGCGGCCTCAGCATGCCGCCGATCCAGCCTGCGGTGCGCACGATCTACCCCAAGATGGTCACGTCTCGCCAGCTCACGCCACTGTTCTCGTTGGATGCTTCGGCTCAGGAGATCATCTGGGTTGCTGGCCCGGTCATCGCGACGTTCATCGCGACCCAGATCTCGACATCCCTCGCCATCGTTGTCGCCGGCGCCTTCCTCATCGGTGGTGGAATCTGGTTCGTCTCCTCCCCCGAGCTCGGCCGCGTGCGCATCCCCCGCAGCAAGCGAAGCTTCGGTAAGGTGCTCGGTCGCAAGCCCGTGCTGCTCGCGACCATCACGGGGTTCCTGCTCGTTGGAGCGTGCGCGGCGGTCGAGGCCGGAGTTGTCGCGACCTTCGGCCATGGTGGACCAGAAGCCGGTATCGTGCTTGCGATCTGGGCTCTAGGCTCACTCGTCGGCGGGCTCGCACTCGGTCACGTGCCGATCGGGCCGTGGGCGCTTGCTCGGCGCATGTTCTTGGTCTTCGTGGGCATGGCGCTCGCGATGGCCTTCCTCAATTTCTGGTGGCTGACCTTCGCCCTGCTGATCGCGGGCATTGGCATCGCTCCAGCCCTCGCCGTGATCTTCGCGATCGTCTCGTCGAGCGTGAAGTTCAGCGACACGGCCGAGGCCTACGGCTGGGTAGGAACAGGCCAGCTCATCGGCGCCGCGATCGGTTCGGCGGTGGCCGGATTCCTCATCGACGGCAATGGCGCGATCGGTGGATTCTGGGCGGCAGCGGCGTTCGCGCTGCTCGGATTCCTCGTTCCCACGGTGCTCAAGTCATGGCATCCCGACTTGCGCGGTCGTGACGCGAGCCCCATCCCCGACACCGAACCGGTGCCGGTGCAGCCCAGCTAGCGGCGCCCGATCGCGGCGAATAGGCAAACAACCGGAGCCCGCTCGTCATCCCCGAGTGAATTCTGGCAAGAGCCTCCGCATCTCTGTCCCAAATGCTGCACCAAGTTCGGCGCTAAAGGTTGCAGTCAGGTGATGCCCGTCGCGGTATGCGAGCGTATTCCCGATGATGGGCGAACACCGATCAGGTCCACAGATATAGTCCGTGAGGTCAACGAAGGTCGCGCCGTGCTCTTCCGATGTCGCCATTTCAACTGTCCTTGTTGGAGCTGAGAGTGCAACGCGGCGAGTCTGCCCGCATTGACGGGCATCATTCAGATTCGCCGAGAGACATACCGATGGCGTGTGCCCGAGATCGGGAGTGTCGGCAAGCACGACTGTCTCTACGTGGATCGCGTCCAGGGTGCGACTCAGAGCATGACTCCACGCTTCCGCGTAGCCGCCATCCTGATCAGCGAAGTTCACGTCACCGTAGTTGGCGATCACTACGAGAGCCGGCTGAAGGCGACGTATCTCTCGAATAACGGCGTCCCGCCACACGCTGCACGCTGTGTAAGGGATGTTGTTGACGAGCAGATCAGCACTGATCGAAGGGCATGAGCTCTTCGCTTCAATTTGGACCGAGTAACCGATGCTCTCAGCGTAGGTAAGCACCGCGGGGAACCACTGCGACGCGTGAGAGTCCCCGAAAAGAACGATTCGTGGAGCACTTGCGTCTCCGTAGACGCATTCCTGCAACTCAATTTCGTCGAACCCTAGATGACAACCGTCGGCATACACCTCAGGTTGGTCATCGGAGACGTCGCGCAAGCTTGGCTGAAGGTTGTTCGGAACGAATGTTGTTTCGACAGGAGGGTCGATGATTGCCGTCTCGACCGAGGCGCGATCGGAGTAGAGCGGGATCGAACTTGAGAAGGCGAACGCTCCCGTAGCGAGAACCACCGACGCGATTGAGGCGCCCGCAGCGACGAATAGTGTTCTGCGCGGACGAGCCCGCGTGAGCCACGATGCGTCACGCCCGGGATTCTCAACATATCGATAAAGCATCCATGCCAGAGGAACAGCCACAACCCCGAGAAGAAGGGTTCCCCAGAGCGGCAAGGGGTTCTCGAAGCCGATCGCCGCCTGAGGGATTATGAGCAGAGGCCAGTGCACCAGATAGAGCGAGTAAGAGATCGCTCCGACAAACATCATTCCCCTCGACGAGAGCACGCTGGACGGTCCAAAGCGCGGGGCCGTCGCGCCGGCGATGATGACAGCCGCTGTTCCGGCGACAGGGAGGGCCGCCCAGTACCCAGGAAACTGGGTCTCGCCAGAGAACGCCAACGCCGCCGCAAGTATGGCTGATATCCCCAGCCACCCGACCAGTGCAGCACGTGCGCCGCCTAGAACTGACGAGCGGTAGGTCAGCAGAAAAGCCGCAATCCCCCCTGCGCTTAACTCCCACGCGCGCGTGGGCAGCGAGAAGAACGCCCACGGCTGGTCCCAGAAAGTCAGGCACACACACGCAGCGAATGACAGCACGAACAGCGCGATCACCATGATGAATAAAGCGCGGGGCTTCCTCAAAACGAAGAAACCGAGAGCCAGCAGAATCGGCCAAAAAAGGTAGAACTGTTCCTCTATTCCCAGCGACCAATAGTGCTGAACCAGAGAGGGCGTCGATTCCGCTAGATAGTTCGTTCCCTCAAACGCAAACAGGAGGTTGGGAACGTACAGCGCGGTCGCGACAGCCCCCGCCCACACCTCTCGCATTAACAGCGGCGGCATCCAGATCAGCGCGGCGACGACCGATAGTCCGAGCACCGCAAAAGAGGCGGGCAGGATGCGGCGCGCTCGGCGCGCGTAGAAGCTAGCGAACTTGATCCGCCCGTCTCTGCGTATCGCGCTGAGCAGGTGTGACGTGATGAGGAAGCCACTAATCACGAAGAATACGTCGACCCCGACGTATCCGCCTGGAACAAAAGGCACACCCGCGTGATACAGGACCACTGCGCCAACAGCGACCGCACGAAGTCCCTGAATATCGGTGCGGAATCGCGACGGTGGTTCGCCATCGCGGAGAGCGGAGCTAGTGACTATGCGCGCATCGTCAGCACCCATCTCGCCACACCATTCCGCATGGCTGACCTACGGTCGACCGAGCCCCACGTAAGTAAAGCCAGCTTCACGCCAAGACGCGGGATCCAGGCAGTTGCGACCGTCGATAATCGTTCTTCCCTTCACTAAGGCTGCTACGTCAGCGGGCACGAGGTCACGGAACTCACGCCACTCGGTTACGAGCACGACTACGTCTGCGTCGCGCAGCGCGTCTTCGGTTGACGTAGTGAAGACGAGTTGAGGATGCAGTCGTCGAGCCGGTTCAATAGCCTCGGGGTCGGTCGCGACAACGTCAGCGCCGAGTCCCTTGAGGCGAACGGCAACGTCGAGCGCCGGAGAGTCGCGCACGTCGTCCGAATGAGGTTTGAATGACAGCCCCAGCACGGCGACCTTCTTTCCGTGCGGCTTGCCGCCGAGCGCATCGACGGTGAGGTCGACGACACGGTCGCGGCGCCGAAGGTTGATGGAGTCGACCTCTTTGAGGAAGGCAACGGACTCACCCCGCCCGAGCTCTTCTGCTCTAGCGGTGAACGCACGGATGTCTTTAGGAAGACATCCACCACCGAAGCCAACACCAGCGTTGAGGAAGCGGCGACCAATGCGGACGTCGAACCCGATGGCGTCGGCAAGTTGGGTCACATCCGCGCCAGTCACTTCGGCGATTTCTGCCATCGCGTTGATAAACGAGATCTTGGTGGCAAGGAAGGCGTTTGCGGAGACTTTGACGAGTTCCGCGGTGGCATAGTCGGTGACGACGAGCGGTGTGTCGTGTGAGAGCGCGGACGCGTAGACCTCGTCGAGAATGGCCTTCGCCGCAACGCGGGCGTCCCCGTCGGGCAAACCATAGACGAGACGATCGGGGCGGATCGTGTCTTCGACAGCAAAACCTTCTCGCAAGAACTCAGGGTTCCAGGCGAGATCGGCGCCAGAGCTGGCCCTGACTTTTTCGGCGAGGCGAGCAGCGGTGCCCACCGGCACGGTCGACTTACCCACTACGAGGTCGCCGTCAGACAGGTGCGGAATAAGCCCGTCGACCGCGCCATTGACGTAGGTCATATCCGCGGCGTTCTCACCCTTGCGCTGAGGAGTGCCCACCGCGATGAAGTGCGCGACGGCACCACGAGCGTCGGCGAGATCGGTCGAGAATCGCAGGCGTCCCGTTGCGAGAGCAGACGTCAGGATCTCGGGAAGCCCGGGCTCAAAGAACGGCGCTTTACCTTCAGCGAGCATCGCAATCTTCGCGGAGTCGACATCAATGCCGACGACGTCATGACCTAGCTCGGCCATGCTTGCTGCATGAACCGCGCCCAAGTAGCCGCACCCGATTACGGAGAGTTTCATCTTCTACCCCAGATTGTGAAAGATCCGCCACCCCGTCGTGCGGTTTTCGCCATTCTAGAGGGAATCGACTCCCGAAGTCACGGTCAAGTCGCAGCGGGATACGTATCGCATGCTTCAGGTCCCCACAATGGGTGCCGTACGTGCTGAGCACTGCTACTCTGCAAGAAAGCTCGTGTCCAGCGAGTTCTCAGCTCGCATTGCCAGCGCTGTCACTGCATCCGCAACCATGTCAGTGAGGTGAGTACCTATGTCCCGTGTTTGGCCAAAACGGGTGCTTTTTGCTGCGATCCTCCTCGCGCTGCCGGTTCAATTCCTGGCGCTCAAGGCCCTTGGAGCTGAGCCTTATCCCGCGCTGTTCATGCCCAGTTTCGGGAGCGTGCCCGAAGACGAGGGCGCCATACAGGTGACTTCAACTACCGTGACCGCAGAGACTCGAGACGGCACAACGGTGACGATCGATCCAATTGCGCTTATGCCCAATCGAACAAAACTGGGTGAGTCGATCGCGGGTTACTTTTTCGCTGACGAAGCGCGGGTTAACGAGACTGCGCAGAGCGGTTGGCTGCTCGATCGGGTGCGGGAGCAGATACCTGACCAGGATCTCATCTCGGTGACTGTGGAGAGGCGCACCCTCCTAGTAGACGCCGACACACGGAAAGTCGTCCGCGAACTTGATCTCACAAGCTACGACGTGAAGCTATGAGGTCGCGAGTGAGTGCGAAGAGCTTCGATAGCTGGCTGGATCGTGGAGATTACTCTTTCGCTGACATCTCCATATTCCGGATCATCTACGCCTTAGTCACTGCAGCGTTCATGCCGAGTTATAGCTGGATTGCACGCTTCGACGACGCTTTCTTTCGGCCTCCGCCCGGCCCATTTGCTCTGCTCGACAGCTTTCCGAGCGCGCTGGTTTTGAACGCGCTCGACGGGCTCATTGTCGTCGCGGTGTTCTTTGTACTCGTGGGCCTGTTCACCCGAACGTCGTCTATCGTCCTGGCCCTCCTGTTGCTTACAGGAGAAGGCCTTGCCTACAGCTTCGGAAAGATTGATCACAGCATCCTGTTTGTACTCGCCCCCATCTTCATGGCTAGCGCTGGTTGGGGAAATCGCTTTTCGCTGGATGCGGCCAGGAAGGCTGACAAATCCACGGGCAAAGCGCGGCAATGGATCCTGCGCACTTTTGCGCTCGTCGTGGGGGTAGCCTTCGCCACCGGCGCGGTCCCGAAGATCCTGGGTGGATGGCTGGACTGGTCAACCCAAGCTACCTACGCGTACCAGATTCAGCGAGTGTTGCGCGGGAGGTCCGAATGGCTGGCCACTCCCCTCTCGACACTGGATGTCCCGGTCGTGTGGGAGATGCTGGACTGGGCGACGATCGCATTAGAACTCGGGCTGGTTCTCCTCGTAGTGACGTGGCCCACCTGGCGATTCGGGCTCGCGATGGCCACTTTCTTCCATCTCGGTGTGTTGCTCAGTCTCAACATCGATTTCTGGATGAATGTCGTCGCCTACGGGGCATTCGTGAAGTGGTCGGCGATCCCAACGCCCCGAATAGGGAGTGCACTTGCTCGATTCTCGCGAAGGAAGAAAGCTCTGATATGCGCAGCAATTGTCTGGGTGGGCATCGGCGCGATCTTGTCGCGAGGAGAAACCCCCCTCACTGAATCGTTCGGGTGGCTGGTTGTTGTTGGCGGGGCCGCGCTAGCGGGAAGCTACCTGGTTTACTCGCTCGTGAGATTTGTTCGCGGCGACGTAACTGGTGAACTTCAGCGGCTAACGCGGCGCGTAGGCCTCGGTAGGCGGAGCAACGCGTGATGGTGGATGCCGAAGTGGTCGGGTCGGGCCCAAACGGCCTTGCGGCGGCAGTCGTTCTCGCCCGAGCAGGGCTGCGTGTTCGAGTGTTTGAGGCCAATGATTCCGCCGGCGGGTCGGCGAGAACGACAAGGAACCTTCTCCCCGAGAACACCGCTACCGACGTCGGATCGGCAGTGCATCCAATGGCGGCGGCTTCTCCCTTCTTTAAAGCGTTCGAACTGCCATCGCGAATCGAGTTACTCACTCCCTCTGTCTCTTATGGGCATCCCGTCGGGAACGGCAGGGCGGGCATTGCTTTCCATAGCCTCGAGGAGACTGTTGATCGTCTGGGCAAAGACGGCGCCCGGTGGCGACGGATATTCGCACCCCTGGTCAATGACATCGTCGACGTGTCTCGCGCGACAAGCGCGACCCTGCTAGACGTTGCGCGACACCCGACCGTAGCCGTTCGGCTAGGTCTACGACTAGCCGAACAGTTCTTGCTCTCTCGTTCGGAGCGAGACAATGGCACGGTCGGTGCAATGCTCGCCGGGCTGAATGCTCATTCGATTTCGCGGCTGCCATCAATTGGAAGCGCGGCGGTTGGTTTGGTTTTGGGAGCTCACGCACACGCTGGCGGGTGGCCCATTCCTCGCGGGGGATCGCAAGCGATATCTCAGGCGATGATCGACGACATAGTTTCACATGGTGGTTCTATAGAGCTATCTCACCGAGTTGAGTCACTCGATCAGCTCTCTGCCCCTATAAAGATCCTGGACGTGGCACCCCATCAGCTCGCACAGATCGGGGCAGACGCGTTCCCCGATCGCTATCGTCGCCGTTTAGACAACTTTGCTTTTGGTGCGGCCGCGTCAAAAGTCGACTTCCTCCTTAGCGAGCCTGTGCCTTGGAGCAACGATGATCTGCGAAGAGCGGGCACGGTGCACCTCGGTGGCAGTTGGACCGAGATAGCCAAGAGCGAGAACGAGCTCGCACGCGGTTCGATGGCGTCTGATCCCTTCGTCATGGTGTCCCAACCGTCGATAGTCGACGACTCTCGCGCCGGCGGTGGCAACCAGGCGCTGTGGACCTACACCCACGCTCCCAACGGATCGACGGCGGACATGACGGAGCTGATCGTCAACCAGATCGAGCGATTTGCGCCAGGCTTTCGCGACGTCATAATTTCTAGCCGAGCGACGACGGCGCGTCAGATCGGCATTGACAACGTGAATCACGCTGGCGGCGACATCGCGACGGGGGCAGTGAGCTTCGACCAACTGATTGCGCGTCCGTCCTTCGGCCTAGCACCGTGGCGCACCCCGGTGAAGGGCATCTATGTGTGCTCGGCAGGAACGTCTCCGGGACCGGGCGTGCACGGAATGGCCGGCTACCACGCCGCGCGGCTGGCCCTGCTTGACGGGCACGGCCTCGCGACAATTCCCCATCTCGGCATCGAAGGGCGGAAACAATGACCACCGATTCGAAACGCGACGTTGTGATCGCCGTCGCCACGTACCGACGCCCCGATCTGCTCTCCGAGCTTCTCCGATCCTTGGAGCACGTCGCGACTGGCAGGTTCCGCGTCATTGTGATTGATAACGATGCCGAGGGGTCTGGGAGAAAAGCGGCAGAGAGTTCGGAACTGGCACTGGACTATTCGGTGGAAGCTCATCCGGGAATTGCTGCTGCCCGCAACGCCGCTCTTGACCGTTTACTTCCATCCGACAACTTCCTCGTGTTTGTCGATGACGACGAGCGAGTGACCTCAGACTGGCTTGAGAAGCTTCTTACGACCCAGCAGACGGAAAAGGCAGATGTTGTCGCAGGTCCCGTCATTTCGGTCTTTCCTCCCGAGACTCCGAAGTGGGTCACCCAAGGAAAGTTCATTCAGCGCGCCCGTTTCGCCACGGGAAGTATCGCGCTGTCGCCGGCGACGAACAACACCCTCGTGCGTATAGCGTTCCTTCGAGACATAGGGTTTCCGCGTTTCGATGAATCCTTTTCGATGACCGGGGGAAGCGACACAGAATTCTTCCGACGGCTCAGGAACTCCGGCGCTCGCATGGTTTGGTGCAACGAGGCGATCGTTTACGAAGACGTCCCACTTGCTCGAACAACATTTGCCTGGATCTTTCGACGAGGCGTGCGCGAGGGAAACGTGAGCGGGCGGCTGCGGCTAGCCTCGGTCGGGCGCTCGCGCCTTTTCCTCGAAGGAGTCAGCCGAATCCTCTTGGGCACTATTCGGCAGTGCGCGTCATTTATCACTTTGCGTGGTCTGCGAGCGAGGGACATCGCCTACATCACTCGAGGACTGGGCTGGATCGGTGCGAGCCGCGATCGGCTCGTCGTGGAATACGCACGCCCAACTGCGAAAAAGTCGTCGTGAGCCATTCCTTTACACGTCCGGGAGGCATCCAGTGACCGAGATATTTGTTCTGTGCTCCGGTCAGGAGGACAACATCGGTGATGTTGTCCTGAGGAGGGCGCTTCTCACCGCTCTGCGACCCTACGGAACGCTCCATATTTACCTATCGTCGGCGTCGCAGAACTTCACGGAAGCCCTAGAGCTCTCTCCTCACGACGTCGTTTACCGGACAATGAAGTCGTGGCGAAGCAGCGCCTATGGAAGTGCCCGTCGGTCAACAATCTGGTTTGTCGATAAACCCGGCGAGCTCCAGATGAGCGCACGGGCCGTACTCGCTCAACTCCGGCATGTACCCCTCACGATTGCTGCCCGGCTCAGAGGGGGGCGAGTCTTAAGACTTGGAATTGGCCAGCGTCATCCTCGGCTCGCCCAGAAGTGGGCGCTGCGTGCCGCGTTTATGTTTTCGGATCGCATCGCTTGGAGAGACACCGCCTCACATCAGCACTTCGGGATTGGGCAAATAATGCCCGACTGGGGCTTCCGGGAGTCAAGTGACGCAACTAGCGCGGATGCGCGCGAGCGTCGCCGTATGGTTCTGTCTTACAGATCGGACAGGCCACACCTTTCAGCCGCAACTATTTCTGCGATTGCTCAGTTTGCGCAGGAAGCAGGCCTCGAGCTAGTGGTGGTGACACAGGTCCTTCGAGATGAGGCAGCAGGGGCACAGCTGGCGGAGCAATTGGGGGCGGAGTTCATCGGCTGGCCAGACTCGCGATCTCACGCCGAGCAGGAGTCGTTGCTGCGCGAGGTTTACCGCGAGGCCTCAATCGTCGTGAGCGACCGCCTTCACGTGCTCATCGTCGCCGCGACTCAGGGCGCGATACCCTTCTCGATCGTTAGCTACAGCGAAAGCAAAGTGGCTCGTCACTTCGGTGCGATCGGGTACCCCGACATGACCCTCAACACGGCGGGCATGGAAGCCCACCAGATCGTCGCCAGCCTCATCGAACAGACAACGCGCCAGACCGAGATATCGAATGCGGTCGAGAAGGCGGTCACGTCAATCGACGAGATAGTCGATGGGCTCGAGCCTCGCACTCGCCCTCGATCGGAAAAAGCCTCTTGACAACCTCGCTGGGACATAGGGCTCTGGGAGGCGCGGGAGCGACCGTATTGTGGCAGGCGGTCAGGCTCGGCCTCTTAGCGCTGTCCATCCTTATCCTCGCCCGACTGTTGAGTCCCGCAGACTACGGCCTGCTGGCGATGGTCACAGCGATCATTGGCATCGGGGAGCTATTTCGAGATCTGGGACTGTCCGTCGCGGCCGTACAATCCAAGACTCTCAGTTCCGCTGAAAAGTCGAACCTGTTCTGGGTGAATACCGGCATCGGTGCACTTCTCACAGTGCTCGCGTTCGTGGCATCGTGGCCGATATCCACACTGTTCGGGCAGCCCGAGCTGGTGCCGATAACACAAGCTCTCTCTATAACGTTTCTACTCAACGGCCTAGCCACTCAGTTCAAGGCCCAGATGACGCGTGAACTTCGATTCATGGCTTTGGGCATTGCCGAAACCGTTCCGCAGGCGCTCGGTCTCGTCGTGGCAATCTGGATCGGCTTGAACGTCGGTGACTTCAGAGCGCTGGTGGGCCAGGCGCTGACCGTCGCGGTAGTAGCTCTAGTGATGGATGTTGCACTAGCGCGTTGGCGACCTGGGCTTGTGGATCGCAGCACGTCGATTCGTAGGTTCGTGAAGTTCGGCGGTTCGCTGACCGGAACCCAAAGTCTCGCTTATGTCTCGAAGAACATCGATACGGTCTTGCTGGGTCTAGTCTTCGGCGCCACACAGCTAGGTTTCTACAATCGCGCCTACCAGCTCGTGGTACTTCCGCTCACGCAGCTGACCGCTCCTCTCTCACGCGTGGCGATACCCGTGCTCTCGAAACTGCAAGATGATGAGCCAAATTTCCTGCGCTATCTGCGAAGTGGTCAATTCTTTACCGTCGCCATCAGTTCCCTCTTCTACGGATCGCTAGTCGGACTCGCCACTCCTTTTGTCACCGTCGCGCTGGGCACGCCATGGCTTCCCGTCGTCCCAATCCTGCAGGGTCTCGCCATTTCCGGCATCTTCCGCGCGATGGGTCAGGTTCCCTACTGGATCTTTGTCTCGAAAGGTCTGGCCGGCGCACAGTTCCGCTTCTACCTGTGGGCACAGCCTCTCGTCGTGGTGTCCATCGTGGTGGGACTCTTCTGGGGGCCCCTGGGCGTGGCAATAGGTTGTTCAGTGGGGTACGTGTTGTTCTGGTTTCTCCAGATGTGGTGGTCAGGACGTGTTGCTTCCATGAATACGGTCCCTCTGATCCTCTCCGGATTGCTCCTCGCCTCTCTCATCACTGTGCCCACAGCGAGCATCGGACTTCTTATATCGTGGCTCGTGCCCGCACCAGGCCTAGCCCTTATCCTGGGGGGCGTTCTCGCGTTAGGCTTCGTGTCTGCGATCGTCATAGTTGTTCCCCGCTATCGGAAACACGTAAGCACTGTCGTTCGCCTGATCAGGAAAAGGACCTAGTGTGACCGCCACAGCTGTCCCAGTTCCGGCGCGAACGCGCCTGATACGGCCCACAGTTGCGCATCAGAAGAGGTATGTTCCCGCGACCGTCGCCTGGTTCGCGTTCGCCGTACTCGTCCCTTTAGATCGATATGTCCTACAAGACACGACCACCTCTGCCGTCGTGTGGCGAGCGATGCTTGTCGTGCTTGTTCTCTCCGTGTTAGGGGGGAGGGCGGCCAAACCAGCTTTTCCCGCGGTATGGCTCTCTGCACTGTTTCTCATACCGCTCGCCGGCTATATCTCTGGCCAGCAGAGTTCAGTCACTCAGAGCGTCACCGTCGGCGTCCAACTCGCTCTGCTCTGCGGACTCGCTCCGTTTGTATTCAAGTTCTACATAGAGAATTCGCCACGTTTTGCGGCGATCGTTATGAGCGGATTTCTTGCAAGCCAGACCTTCTCGGCATCCGTGGGCCTACTTCAACTTCCTGGAAACGAAGTGTTCGGCGCTGTGACGATCTTCGGTCGATCCACCGGCCTTGCGGGTCACCCGAACGTGCTCGGCATCATGTCGGTCTTCGCCATTTTTGTGTCGTTCGCCGCATGGCGAGTACTCCCCACTCGCTTTCGTTGGGTACCGATTGTTACCGTCATAGTGAACGGCATAACACTGGTCTCAACCGGAAGCCTCAGCGCAATGCTCTCGGTGGCGGTGGGGTTGGCCGCTTATTTCATCGGTCGCCGCAGGGTGGTTGCAACGCTCGTCGCCGGAGTCCTGGGCCTCGTAGCCGTATGGGTTTTCGCGCTAGCGACCGGTCTCGACGGAACAGCTTTTCTCGCGCCCGTTCAGAATCGTGTTGGTGTTGTTCTCGGCACTTCGGAGATTGAGGGGGGCGCCGCCTCCTTGGATACGCGCTTGCTGACCTACGACTGGGCCTGGAGATATCTCACGATCGATCCAGTCGCCGGAGTCGGCTTGGACCCAATGAATGCGGGAACCTACAACGGTTACACGCCCGTGCACAATCACATCCTGCATGCGTGGTACCAGGGTGGCCTGATCTTCTTACTATGGATGGTCGCTGCGACGATTGCTGCGCTGATTATGGTGGCACGATCGATCGCCCGGCAACAGAACGTCGTGGCGGCCGCCGCCACTGTTGCAATGCTCGTATTTGCGAGCACATCGGCATTCTTCGATCAGCAGCAATACTGGCTGCCCCTTCTTTTCGCCTTGGCACTCATCGGAGGATCCTCGCAACTACCGAAACGCCCCACAGACACCCGGCTCCCCACGATTCCCTAGCACGTCTCAGCGGGATTCACTATTGGTTGACCGATTTACTGTCAGTTCCGATAACCTCTTGATTACTCACAAATGGGTCTGCCCACGCGCGTACGCAACCGCGTTGCTGGATCTTCTCTCTCGTCAAGGAGCAGAGCGGACATGATGACCGAGCTCAAAAAGACAGTCGAGACGAAGGCGCGCGCTCGCAAGCCGCGTCTAGCTCCGAATCGGAGCCACAGGACGACGATCACCCGCCTCGGATCCCTCTTATCGCTGGGTCTAGTCGCGGTGTTGTTAGCGACGCTCTCGCCGCTCCCAGCTCACGCAATACCGGCGTCGCCGCTTCAGGCCTTGCCCGCCCAAGGCCAACGGTTGCTGGTCTCTGATGCAAGACTTGCTGATCTTCCTCAACAAATTCTTGACGATGAGGTATCGTCCGAGCTCGCCGCTTCAGTGATCGCAATCGCCGACGCAGCGATGACCGCGGCGACTGTAAAGTTCGTCAAGGACGACGGTGCGGAAATTCTGCAGGTGAGCCGCACGGTTCTTCAGCGGGTCCAGAATCTATTGCTCGCATCTGAACTCACCGGCGATCGGAAATACGCTGACCGTCTGTGGCGCGATCTGGCCGCTGCTGCCGCTTTCCCTTCGTGGAATCCCGATCATTTTCTGGACACTGCGGAGATGGCGTTCGCGTTCGCTCTCGCGCTGGATTGGGGCAGCGAGTACTGGACAAGCTCGCAACGCACGACTCTGACGACAGCAATCGTGGCAAAAGGTCTCACGCCCTCGCTTCCTGTGTATACAGCTGGCGACACGCCTGGCCCCTACCTATACATCGGCAATTGGACCAAACGCGCCGACAATGTGAATGTCGTGGTGAACTCAGCAATGGCCATGGCAGCGATGGCGGTGTCAGGCAAGACCACGTCCACTGTCCCTAACGACGTATACAACTATGCAATGGCAAGTCTCGACTTCGGGCTCGAGGCGTATGGCGATCAGGGCGCTTTCGTGGAGGGGCCCTCTTACTGGGCCTACGCGACCCGGTATCTCGTTGCACTGATGAACTCACTCATAACGAGCTTTGGCAACGACGCCGGTTTGAGCGCTGACCCGGGTGTGGCCGCGACCGCGACATACATTCTCGGGTCGCGGGGTCCCACCGGCGAGTACTTCATGTTCGCGGACACGCTAGACGACGTGGTGCCCGATAGTTCGCTCGCAGGTCTCGCTTACGCGACAAACAGTGCAGCGCTCATGTCGGCGGCGGCGACGTTGCGGTCCAAAACAAATGCTGCGTCCGTCCTAATCTGGCGACTTCCGCAACTCGACAACACAGCGATCTCGTATCCGTCTTACTACGAAGACCCCGGCGTCGGAGTATCGACGATGAGAAATTCCGCGACTGACAGCTACGGCACGTTCGTGGGGTTCAGGTCTGGCAGTGCCCCGGCCGCAGGTCACCAACACCAGGACGCCGGAGACTTCACTATCCAAGCGTTGGGCGAAACGTGGGCTGTGGGGTTAGGCCGAGACGAAGCCACCTACAATCTCGCGGGCGAACAAGCATCACGTTGGGACTACTACCGGCTCCGGCCCGAAGGGCACAACACCCTCAGCATTGACAATCAGCTGGGAGGCGCGGCTAGTTGGACCGCGCCCAGCCATCCAGTAAGAAGCGGTACCTCTCCTGTTGGATCGTTCACGATCGCAGACCTCACAAATATGTCTGCGGGAGTGACCTCATGGCGCCGTGGAATCGAGCTGGATAATTCTCGCTCGGAGGTTCGAGTTCAGGACGAAATCACCACGTCGAAACGCACGGGTGTCTTGTGGTCTATGCACACGAAAGCTGACATCCGCATCTCGAGCGACGGCAAGTCAGCGGTGCTCTACCAGAATGGGCAAAGGCTGGAAGTCTCCGTTTCGTCCCCGACGGGAGCCCGATTCGAACAGTCAGCAGCGGCCCCGTACGCCGCATCACCGAACCCGTCACAGGCGACCAATACGGGAGTGCGCAAACTCATAATCCGGACCACCATCGAGGCGAGTGGCACGCTTGTCGTCGATTTCAAGCCCCTCATGCAGACGCAAAGCACCGGATCGTCCAGTAGGGCGGTCGTTCCGCTAGATAACTGGGCGGCACAATCCAACACAAGTGAACTTTCTGGTTTGACCGTTGGCGGTCAGCCGCTCAACGATTTCAGCGCGGGCACCCACGCCTATCACATACCGATTCTCGGTCCGGCTGCGCCGGTAGTAACCGGGACCACGGTCGGTGGTACCGTAGCTGTCACTCAGGCCGCGGGTATGCCCGGGGTAGCGAAGATCACTGTTGCCCAAGCCGGACGGTCGGCGAGTGAGTATCAGGTCTATTTCTATCGACCGCAACTTCCCATTGCGTCCGCAAGGATCACCGCATCGGATGGCGGTCGAGCCGAGTACACCTACGATGGGAAGATCGCGACCAGTTGGCACGCCAATCGCGACAAGGCCTCCATCACCTGGACGCTAGGCGACGCCTATCCGGTGAAGTCAATGTCCTTACTGTGGACGAGATCCTCTACCGAGACAGTGCAGTATCGGATAGAACGATCGGTTGATGGCTCGCAATGGACCCTCGCCAACGAGGGGTCGTTCTCGGGACCGGGAGCCCGCCAGAACATCTTGCTCCCTGACGCACCAGCCGCGACACAAATGCGACTCACCGTTTTTGGATCTGCGCGGCTCAACGAAGTGTCGTTCTATTCTTTCGACTCCTCGGCTTCGTGGTTCACCCCTCCAGCCTCTGTGCTGGAGAACATCACACTTGAGCCTGTGGCGCCGAACGCGGTTGTCGGGGACCAAGGAACGCTGACTTGGGAACCCACCTGGTCAGGGCCAGCCGCATCAGCCTCAGTTGGTTACGTGTCGAGCGATCCCACGGTCGTGCGCGTGGCGTCGGATGGGTCATTCGTCGCCCGCAAAGCAGGAATTGCGCAGCTGGGAGTGGTCGTCAAGTCGGGGGGCGTCGTCAAGTGGGCGTCCGTGACCGTGACCGTGACCGACCCCGTTCGTGTTCGGATTTATGTGGCAGAGGATTCCTATGTAGATGGCGGATCGGTATCGACGAACTACGGTTCGTCGTACATCTTGAGATCGAAGCCCCTGGGGAAGACGACTAATGAGCGCCTCGCGCTGATGAAATTCGATCTGTCATCGCTTGCAGGCAAAACCGTCACGTCTGCGGTGCTGTCGGCTGAGAGCATCGTCAACGACACAACCGCCCTCCCCGAAGTAGTGAGGGTCGACGCGCACGCAGCAACCGGAGCATGGTCAGAAACCGCCGTCACATGGAACAACAAACCCGCCATGGGGGCGACCGTAGGCAGCTTGATCTCGACACGAACCTTGGGTCAGGGACAAGCCGATCTGACCGACTACGTCAAGAGCTCGGTTGCTAACGGTGCCGCCATGGTTTCGTTGGGACTGACTCAAGACGACGTAGGACTGCAGGGCCTACTCGTCAACATATCAAGTCGCGAGTCAGGCAAGCCCGCGTATATCGACGTCACCCTTGCACCTGCAACCGGCCAAGTTCCTGCCGGCGTGCTGAAATCAGTGACTATTACGGGAGTTCCCGAGCCGATGCCCGTCGGGACCCAAGCTAAGCCGACGATCTCGGTCACGGACAGTCTCGGGCGGGCGCTCGCCGGCAGCGCACTGACGTTCACCTCGTCAGCTCCCGGAAAACTCACTGTCTCTTCCTCAGGCGTCCTACAAGCAATAGCGGTGGGAACCTCGACCGTCACCGTCACCGCGAAACTCTCCGGGGTAATCGCCACGTCGTCGGTTACGGTGACCGTGGCTGACCCCGTTCGCGTTCGAATCTTCGCCACGGAGGATTCCTATGTCGACGGTGGATCGGTGTCCACGAACTATGGTTCGTCGTGGGTGTTGCGGTCGAAGCCTCTGGGGAAGACGACTAATGAGCGCCTCGGGCTGATGAAATTCGATCTGTCATCGCTTGCAGGCAAAACCGTCACGTCTGCGGTGCTGTCGGCTGAGAGCATCGTCAACGACACAACCGCCCTCCCCGAGGTGGTGAGGGTCGATGCGCACGCGGCTACAGGGGCGTGGTCAGAAACCGCCGTGACGTGGAACAACAAACCCGCCATGGGAGCAACAGTAGGCAGCTTTATCTCCACACGAACCTTAGGTCGCGGGCAGGCGGACCTCACTGACTACATCAAGAGTTTCGTCACAAATGGTGCAGGCGCGATGTCGTTGGGGCTAACGCAAGACGACGTGGGAACGCAGGGATTGCTCGTCAACGTATCCAGTCGGGAGTCCGGCCAAGGTGCCTACATTGACGTCACCTTGGCTCCGGCCACCGCGACGATTCCACCAGGAGTGCTCAAGTCAGTAGCCTTGTCGGGAGTGCCAGAGCCTATGACGGTGGGTTCGCAAGTGCAACCCACCATCTCGGTGTTGGACAGCATCGGACGAGCCCTTCCCGGCAGCGAGTTGACGTTCACGTCATCGACTCCGAGCGTTCTTACGGTGTCTCCATCCGGTGCACTCCAAGCAGTTGCCGTTGGCACATCCACGATCACCGTCACCGCGAAACTTTCTGGAGTGATAGCTACATCCTCGATCACGGTGACAGTCGCGGATCCTGTTCGCGTTCGGATCTACGTGACAGAAGACTCTTACGTGGACGGCGGATCAGTATCGACCAACTATGGCTCCTCCCACACCCTCAGAGCCAAGCCGCTCGGCAAAACAACGAACGAACGTATCGCCCTGCTCAAATTTGATCTGTCGTCGCTATCGGGCAAAGTCGTCACTTCAGCGGTGCTCTCAGCCGAGAGCATCGTTAACGACACAACACCCCTTCCCGACGTGGTGAGGGTCGATGCACATGCGGCAACAGGTTCCTGGACGGAGACGGGCGTGACGTGGAGCAACAAACCCGCGATGGGAGCGACTGTCGGTAGTTTCATCTCCACCCGAACGCTTGGTCAAGGGCAAGCGGATCTCACCGATTACATCAAGACCTTCGTCGCAAACGGCGCAGGCGCAATGTCTTTGGGACTAACCCAAGATGACGTGGGGACCCAGGGGCTGCTCGTTAATGTGTCAAGCCGAGAGTCCGGAAAGCCTGCCTACATCGACATCACGCTCGCCCCCGCAACCGGGCAGGTTCCCCCAGGCGTACTCAAAACAGTGTCGCTATCAGGGGTCCCCCAACCGATGACAGTTGGCTCCCAAGCTCAACCGACGATCTCGGTGACGGATAGCATCGGCCGGTCACTCCCGGGCAGTACCTTGACCTTCACTTCATCGGCTCCCGAGGTGTTGACAGTGTCTGCTTCCGGCGTGCTTCAGGCAGTTGCTGCAGGCACAGCAACCGTCACGGTTACGTCCACACTGTCAGGCGTCATCGCCACTTCATCGACAACGGTCACGGTCGCGAACCCCGGCTAACCATCTATTCCGTTAGCGCACGAGATCCCGCAGGAGTGCCTCGAGCTGAGTCTTTTGCCTGAGCGTCCACATCTGCGAGAGGTGGTCCTGATCTTGGTACACGGGCACCCCGTCCGAGTCCACGGCGTGACATATCTGCTCGTCGCAAATATCATCATCGACCGACCAGACCGACGAGATCCCCGTAGCCGTGATCACCTCATCGGTGGCGTCAGCAAACTCGGCGATGATGCTGTGACTCTCTTGCCACGTTGACACACAGTCACCCGGTGTAGATCCGAGTCGAGACAGGCACAGTGTGGGGTTGAAAGGCATCCTCGGATTGTCGCGCACGACTGCCACGTGAGATCCCATATTCTCGATGTGCTCGATCTGCTCGATCCAAGCATCCCGCCATCTTTGCCGTTGTTCCGTGAGAGAAATCTTGTTGCCTGCGGTATCGAACACTCGATTGTCGTAACCGTACGCGTTAGAGATGATGACGGCGTCGGGGCGGATGGCGTCAAGAATATCCATCGTCCCTTCTCTGAACGGAGCGCAGTCAGGGTTCTGCACCCCCTGGATGGTGCCGATGACAACGTTGATAGAAGGACAGGCGCTCTTCCAACGGAACACAAGGCGGAATCCTGCCTCGGTGGCTGCCGCGTCCATGGCGGCACCCCAGTGTCCTGCGTGGGAATCGCCGATCAGTACCACGGTCCTCTCACCCTGTGGATCGCCAAGGATGCACGCTTCGACTCCCCCGAATTGCTGCTCGATACCTCCGTGGCAGTCGTCACGCGGGGACGTGTCGGCTGCAGCTGCATACGTGGCAAGAGGCTCGGAACGGAGCAGTACGGAACCCGAGGCATACACTCCGACTGCGATGGCAACGACAGTGGCCGTAGCTGCACCACCAACAAGATAGGTTCTGCGCAGTGACTTCGCCAGAAATGGATTCAGTCGCATGGGCTGCTCGACAAAGTAATAGCTCGCGGTGCCAAAACCGAGCGAAAGCAGCCCAGCGACCGCCATCGCGGCAGGATTCGCGGGAAATATCTGCGCAGCGAAGACGATCAGGGGCCAATGCCAGAGGTACCACGAATAGGATACGTTCCCGATCCACACGGCGGGCCGACTCTCGAACGCACTCGCGAGCACAGACCGCGCGCCACTTCCGCTGACGATGAGCAGGATGGTCCCGATGAACGGGATCATGGCAAGGTACCCCGGGTAACGATCGGCCTCGCTGAGAGTGACAAAACCATAGACCAGAACAATCAGACCGAGGCTGCCCAGCACGGAGGCAGCGACTCGCGACGTGACCATTCGGTCCAGAGGCAGGAGCGCCAGGATTCCAGCCCCGGCGAACTCCCAAGCACGAGTGGGAAGCATGTAGAACGCTGCATCGGGGCTTGTCGGCGTAAGCCACAATGAGAGGACGAACGACACGACGAAAACTCCGCCAAAGACTACGCCGAGCGTCGCACGCAGAGTGAGTCGCCGTCTCACCAACCAGATGACAGCGATTATCACAAGCGGCCACATGATGTAGAACTGTTCTTCCACACCGAGAGACCACATGTGCAGGAACGGGCTTTGCCCGCTGCCGGTGTCGAAATAGTTGGTTGCCTGACGCCAGAACAGAACGTTGGCCAAGAACAGAGCGGATGCCACAGCCTGAGTCGCGAGGGTATCCCAGCTGAGTACAGACCCCAGTAAAGCTGCGATCGGCAAGGTGACAGCAAGAGTGACAACCAACGCGGGCACCAGTCGGCGAATTCGTTTCGCCCAGAATGTGCCAAGGTTCAAGCGACCGGATGTCTCTGCCTCAGTAACCAGGAGAGTGGTAATGAGAAAACCGGAGATGACATAAAAAATGTCGACCCCGATGAAGCCACCCGGTATGAAGCTCGCGCCTGCGTGAAAGGCAACAACCGGAATGATCGCGATTGACCGTAGGCCCGTGATATCGCGTCGGTACCAACGTACAGGTGTGGTTCGGCTGCGCATGCGGAGTCCCTCCGAGTTTGTGGTTCCTTATCCGTGGAATCGCACTCGTCATTGGGGCTCGGATATCTGGTATTTCTTAGCTGGTAAGCGCATCCCTCACGCTGATGGCAGAGCCTGTCACGGTGAGTTTCGCCGCGTTTGCTACTAGGTGATCGGAGACCCTCACCCGAAGATCTTCGTCGGATGCCAATAGGTCAAGAACCTTCGTCCATCGCGCTACGTCCTCGCGAGGCAACACGAGTAGGTCCCGAAGGTCTTCATCGGTGACGAGCAGAGAGGCGCACCCGAAAGAATCGGCCAGCACCACGGGTATCCCATTCATCGCGGCTTCGACGGCGCTTCTACCGAAGGCTTCACGGTGAGACGTGCCGACATAGACGAGTGCGTCATCCCACAGACGGGCGGGATCCACCCAGCCGCCGACGCGCACGTTGTCGGGAGCATTCGAATTGATGGATGCCTCGAGCTCGCCCGATCCGTACATCACGCCTTTGAGTGCGGGCAGCGGAGCGAGCGCATCGAGAAAGAGCTGCGGGTTCTTGTCAGCGTTGTAGCGCGCTGCCCATACGGCCGTGCCACGATCCCCGCGTCCGCCCCAGGTGCGAGGAACAATATCGAGCCCGGGCGGAACTATGCGCACCTGCTGACGCAGACCCATCTCGCGCTTGAGCACTTCGGTTGTGCACCAAACGGCTCGCGCGCGACGCAGTGCTAGTCGTTCGAGAGTGCGCCACACGAAGGCTTTCGGTGCGCTTGACTCGCCCTGCGCCGGCCACGGCAAACCACGAGCGTAGGCCACCCACGGCATGTTTCCCAGCGCGAGGGCCATGTCGGTCTGAGGGATCAGGCTGACAACAAGATCGCTCTCGGCAACCATCGGCACGGCGCGGAGCGTTCGGGAAAGCGCCTTAACGCCCTGCAAACCGCCAGGTTCCATCGGCGACTCGACAATCCACGAGGGATCATCCGAAGGTTTCTGTCCAGACGCCTTCGATGAGACCCCCAAGTACAGGGACCAGTCGTTTCCCTGAGCGCGGCCCTCGGCCACGAGCTCCCGTGCGGAGCGATACACCCCCGAACGAGCCGTCAGTGGTGCAGCGACGAAGGCGACCTTCATCGAGCCTCCGCGGATCGAGCAACTTTCGCGAAGAACTCGCCGTGCAAGCGAGCGATCTCCGCATCCGTCACCAACCCCGGGGTATCGAGCGCCGCCGACGCTAGACGACTGCGCAAGGCGACATCGGAACTCAGCCGCTCCAAGGCATCCACGAGCGAATCCTCATTACCCAGCTCGAACAACAGGCCGTTGACGCCGTCGGTGATCCACTCCGCGGGACCACCCGCGTCCGTAGCGATCGTTGGCCTGCCCGCAGCAAGATATTGCAGCACGTTCTGGCCGAGTGGCTCGGGACGCGTCGATGACTGCACACAAATGTCGATCTCTGTGAGGAGCGACGGGATGTCATGGACATGACCGAGAAAATCGACTCGTTCCGAGATCCCCAAGCTCGCCGCCAGATCCTGCAGTTTCAGCACAAAATCGTCGTGCCCAAACGGAGCGCTGCCAGCGAAGACCAGTCGGTCGTCGGCATTCGACGAGCGCGCGAAAGCGCGAAGAAGAAGCTCCTGACCTTTCCACGGATCGAGCCGAGCCACCATACCGACTGTCACGGGGCCGGGCCGCTCGCTTCGGCGCTCGATGGCCGCGGGATTGAGTCCGGAAGCGCTCGCGATCACGTCGCTAGGCACGCCTTCCTTTATATAAGGGAGTACGGAGTCGAGACTCGCCTGAGAGTTGGCGATCACGCCGTCTGCCCTGCGCAGCGCCACGCGAGTGAACAGCCGGACTCCCACCCCGCCGAGGGTTTCAACGTCGATGACGTCTCGGAGGTGCACAACGAGCTTCTTACGACTGCCGAAACACGCGACGGCGGCATAGACGGCAGAGCGTGAGGTGTTCCCGTGGATAACCTGCGCGGCAGAAAAGCCGCGGCTGAACCGAATCGCAACGGACTGACCGAGTGCGCTCGCGGCGAAGCGCAACATCCCGACGACTCCCCCGCGGCTCGCACCCGTCGCTTGCGCTGGTCCCCGCATTTCGACGTCGACGGGGCCGCCAACGAGTGGCTCATAAACGCCCAGCCCCTCATCGGGATCATTCGGAACGAAGAGGGTGGCGTGCCAATCCGGAGGCAGAGAAAGCATCCTGAACAGAGCAAGTTCGGCCCCACCCAGAACGGTGCTGTGGTCGACGTGCAAAACGCGCAGGGGCGCACTCATGAACCCACCCACGCGGTGAGTTCGCGGTGGAATCGGGACCGGTCGAATAGAACGGCGCGCGCTCGGCACTCATCCGGAGATATTTCGCCCAGTCTGTTGACGGCATCCACCGCCTCCGCGCCGGTGAAGTCCGAGACAAGAAAGCCGGTTTTTCCGTGCACCACCGTTTCGGATGCCCCGCCCAGGTTTCGCGCGATCACTGGCGTGCCGGCGGCCATCGCCTCGACCGGCATGATCCCGAAGTCTTCGATGGGGGGAAACACGAAAGCCATCGCCCTGCGATACAACTCTCGGAGCAAGGGCTGCGACGGACGATCGACAAACCAGACCGCCCCCGGGTGCTCGGCCGACAAAGCGCGCAGCGCGGGGAGCGACGGACCATTTCCCGCGAGTACGACGGGCCGCCTCGCTGCCACTCCTAGCTTGACGACCAGGTCGAGACGCTTGTACGGAATGAATCGTGAGGCACCGAGCAGGAAGCCCTGAGGAAGCGACTCGAGAATCGCGAGTTCCTCCCCCGTCAGGTCATCGACCGATCCATTTGTGTATCCCGCGACGTCAACGGGCGGATACACGACGATCGAGTCGCGGTCCCAGGTGCGCTGGATGCGTTCCCGAACGTATTCGCTGATCGCTGCGATCGAGTGTGCTTCCTGTGCGCGAGCGGCATCGAGGCGACGCAAAGGCACAGAGGCGGCGCGCGCCATGGCCGAGTTGCCCCGTTCATCGAGTTCGGGTTCCCAGATGTACCGCGCGGGTGTGTAGGTGTAGACGTACTTGGGGACGTCGCGCGCAGGTCCGCTGAATCGCGCATGGTGCGCAAAGAGATGCGACGCGCACAGGATGAAGTCGGCGTCGCTCCGCCCCCGGTGCCTCCACGTCGGCGGCATGAGCGGCAGCGCCAGGCCTTTGTGTTTGCGCAAGGGGGTCTTTGCGATCCACGACTCCGAGGTTCGTTCCGTCAAGAACCGCTGCGGATCGTCATTCCACAGGGTGGAGATTGGAGCATCCGGATACAGACCAGCGATCTCCTCCATGACCTTCTCGGCACCGCCGTGGGCTTCGAGCCAATCGTGCACGAGAATCCCCGCCATCAGCGCGTGGCTCGATCGTGCGAAGTGGTGCCGAAACGCTTATTCAATATGCGCCCTCTCTTGCGAGTACTGCCCTGGCCGTGCGCCACAGGATGACGAGATCGCCCGTAATCGACCAGTTCTCCACGTAGTAGAGATCGAGCCTGACCGAGTCTTCCCAGGAGAGATTCGACCGACCGCTGACCTGCCAAAGTCCGGTAATGCCGGGCTTGACGAGGAAACGACGATGCACGTGCTTCTCGTAGAAAACAACCTCGCGATCAAGCGGAGGCCGAGGGCCGACCAACGACATGCTCCCGCCGAGAACGTTGAAGAGCTGCGGCAGCTCGTCAATGCTGAACCGTCGCATGACCCGCCCAACCGGAGTGATGCGGGGATCGTTCTTCATCTTGAAGAGCACAGAATTTCCTTCTCCACGCTCCTCGACCTGAAGGTTCGGGAGAAGGCTCTCGGCGTCCACGACCATGGACCGGAACTTGAGCATGAAGAACTTCTTGCCACCCAAGCCCATTCTTTCCTGCTTGAACAAAATGGGGCCGGCCGAGCCGAGCGCGACGGCAACGGCCGCGATCAGAAGCACCGGCGAGATGAGAACGATCAGAACCGCCGATGCAACAACGTCGAACATGCGCTTCGCGAACCACTTGAACCCCTCGTATCGCGGCGTCTCAACATGGATGAGAGGCAGCCCCGCGACAGGACGAGTGTGAATGCGAGGACCACCGATGTCAGTCAGCGCTGGCGCAACAACGAGGTGCTGCCGACCAGGCTCGAGCGACCAGCTCAGTTCCCGAATCTGCTGCGGCGGAAGGTCACTACTCGTGATTACGACGGTGTCTGCTCCGCTTTCCGCAAGCGCGGAGGCCAGGTCATCGACTCCACCGAACACCGGAACGTCGGTTCCCGGAAGGTAGTCACCCACCCGGCCTGAGGGAAGGCACGCGCCCACTACCCGATATCCGGCCGCGGTGCGCCGCCGAAGCTCGATTGCAAGGTGCGTGGCAGAAGCCTCAGAACCCACGAGCAATACTGTCGAGGAGTAGTCGCCGCTCTCTCGCTTGCCACCCAGCCACTTGCGCCAGGCCCAGCGGGAGAGAAGCAGGAAGAAGATGCCGAAGGGGAACGCCACGAGGATGTATCCCTTGGCGAGATCGACGCTGAACAAGAAGGCGAAGATCGCGACGACACCGAAGAGTCGAATCGCTCCGTCAGCGATGAGCCTGTACTCGGTGCTGCCCGTGCCGATCACACGATAACCGCGGGTTCCGTACACCGAGAGGATAAGCATCCACGCCCCGATGATGACGACGGAGAGCACCGTGTAGCTCGCCGCGCGCTCCACTTCGTGCACCTGGAACTTTGGATTGCCCAGTTCGAACCCGAACCAGATCATCTGCACGCTCAGCACAACAACTGAGAGCACGAGAAAGTCGCTGAACGCCAAAATGCTGGCGTAGGTGGCGCGCCACGAAGTGCTAACAGCGCCGGCTGCTTTAGTGCGGAATTCTGCTACCACATGACCCCCAGATCACCCTCATAGCTTAGGGCGCCCTTGGCCAATTCACCCATACATTACCCCATTGGGAGACCGAGCTGTATATAGGAATATCTGCGGAAGATACTCAGCCGCGTCCCAGCTACGTTCAGACAGCACCTAGGCTCTGCGGCTCCACGACGCACCGTTGTCGTTTGAGACGCTGAGCCGCTCGGCCGACCAAAGCCAGACCGTGCTCTCGAATTGAGCAATTGTTACCTGATCAGGCACGATTTCGTCCACGACGCATCCCAACACGGTGGGCTGCGCGCTGGCCACAGGGGACGCCACCGACTGGATCGAAACTCCGGCGCAATCTGGGGCGCCCCATACCGCAGCGACGTATCCATCTGCACCTGGAGCTGCGGCGAGAAGTCCAGGAATAGCGAGCGTGCTCCACTCCCCCGAGTCGCCGATTCGCTCCGAGAGGGCGTCTGCACATGTCGCCATCACACGATCTCCCGCGCTGCGCACCTGTGTGACCGGCGCACACGACGCCACAACTGGGACCCCGCCGACAATAAGCGCGGGATCGAGGTACGCGAAGTCGCTAATCGCTCCCGGGTAGGCACCCCAGAACTCCCCGTCGGTGTACGACCCGAAGGCACCCACGGCGCAATCAGCCCCTGTGCGTGCCGCGAGCCACACGGTTGCGTCCCCCTGTGGCGCGAGCTCAAGCACTTGCCTCACGTCGATTCCAGGAGTCGTCACAATTTGCCAGGTTGCACCGCCATCGACGCTGTGTTCGATGACTGAGGCGGTCGTGGGGCAGTTTCCCGTGCTCGCCCGCCAAATATCGCTCGCATCGACGGGAATGAGCTGGCGAGGAGCGGATGCCACGGTAGGAACCGCCGGAGTGGACGTTACCGTCGGACTCGGGCTGGACTGCACATCAGCGCTCGACGACGCGGAGGCACTGGGAGCCGCCTGGTCCGCACCGCCGTCACGCGTAACGATGAGCGCGATGAGAAGAACATCAACGACGGCAAAGATAACGACGAGAACAATCGCCAGTACTCGCCCGGGCTTCAGCGGGCGGGAGGATCTCCGTTGTGATCTACGCGCCATCGAAGATGCCGCCGGATACCGGTCGCTCGCCGATCAAGGCAGCGGCAATGCGAGCCGTTGCCCGGTCAATCTGGCTGCCGACGCGGTCATAGACCTCGTCGGACAAGCGAAACGGGTCCTCGACGTCATCGTCTGAAACCTGAGCGAGAGGGGGCAGAAACCCGCGCTGGGCGGCCGCTTCCACTACGAGGCGCCGGCCGCGGTCTGCGGTGGACTCATCGGCAGGCGCGAGAATCGAGGCGTCGAGAGAATCGAGCAGCCGGGCGAACTGTCGCACCGTGAAGGTGTACCGAGACGCTCGGGGAAGCATCCCCACGATTTCCGAGCGGTGAGCTCGAGTCGCTGTGAGGACGAGATCGGCGGAATCGATGATCTCCTTCGTCACGGCACGAGCGACGTGATCGGTGGGTCCGCCTCCGAGCCGCGTCGACAGCGCGGCCGCTTGCCTGGTCATCGGGGAGCCGACAACAGCGGAAGTTCCCGCGCTCGTGACCGAGAACTCGCCGGCAGCACGCTGCAGCTTGGACAGGAGCAATTGTTGGGTCAGCGGTGACCGAGCAATGTTGCCCGTGCACACGGTGAGTACACCAAAAGTATTCTGCGGAACCATCGTCACTCCCGAGCGATGCGACTGAAAAAGGGTCGTCCTCGCTACCCCACAATGACCCGTGAAGTGAAGAACCAGAAACAGAAGTCGGAGCTACTTCGTGGACTGCGAACCCACGCTCTGCCCTGTTCCGTAGCCATAATAGCCATAGCGTGCATACCCGTAGGCGTCTGGCCCCTTTTCGGGAAGCATCGTCAAGATGATGCCCGAAGCCTGAGCACCCACGTTCTGCAAGGCGTTTAGCGCCCCCATCAGCTGGTTCTTGTGAGTGCGACCGGTCGCGGTCACGAGCACAACGGCGCCGACCTTCTTCGTAAGAATGGCCGCATCCGTAACCGGCAACAGCGGCGGCGCATCAAAAATGACGACATCGAAGTTGTCGAGCAACAGATCCACGAGCTTTTGCATGGATGCCGAACCCAGCAACTCGCTCGGGTTGGGCGGGATAGTTCCTGCCGGCAAGACAGAGAGCGTTCCGCGCCCCCACGGCTGCACGGCGTCCTTCAGCGAGACCTTACCCACGAGCACATCGGTGAGCCCGATTGCGCCCTCGAGCCCCATGTAGTCGGCGAGCTTGGGACGCCTGAGGTCAGCATCAACGATGAGCACCTTCGACCCGGCATCCGCCGTAGCGATCGCCAGGTTCGCGGCCGTCGTACTCTTGCCCTCACTCTGGATGGCAGAAGTGACGACAAACGATCGGTGATCGCGCTCGATGTCAACGAACTGCATGTTCGTGCGCAGCGTGCGGAACGACTCCGAGCGTGGGCTCAGCGGGTCATCCTGGACAATGAGAGGTCGCTGCGCAGCCTTCGGATCGAACGCAATACCACCCATGATCGGCACATCGGTGAGCAACTCGACATCCCGCTCATTGCGGATGCGGGTGTCGAGCACTTCACGCAGCACGGCGAGACCGAGCCCAAGAGCAAGGCCCACAATCAGGCCGAGCGCGAGGTTGAGCGGAATGTTGGGACTGACGGGCGCCAAGGGCGGCTCCGCATCCTGAACTCGCGTGAGCTTGATCGGAGAGGTCACTTGGTCCGGACTTGACTCGATTTCTTCCACAACACTCGTGAGGCTCGTCGAAATCGCATTGGCGATCTTGGCCGCGACGACCGGGTCTTCATCGTCGACCGTAATCGAGATCAGGGTCGTGTCGAGTGGAGCGGTGGCAGTGATGCGTTTCGCGAGGGCAGCAGCACTCACCTCCAGCCCCAGGTCGTCGATCACGGGCAACAGCACGATCGGCGTGGTGACGAGAGTCGAATACGTCTTGACGCGCGCTTGGGTGAAGTTGTTTCCCTGCACGAGCTCAGAGGTGGTCTCGCCCGACTGAGTCGAGACAAACACCTTGGTCGACGCGCTGTACATCGGTTTCTGCAGCAACGAGTACCCGGCAGAGGCCGCAATCGCGACGAGTGTGCACAGGAGAATGAGCACCCAGCTCTTGCGGAGCACCCGGATGTAGTCACGAAGTTCCAAGAAGTACGCCTTTCCCAGAGACCGTCACGGTGGCCTTCTTAGCGAGACACGCTCCCATGATGGTGCCATAGAAAAATTGTCCGCCATGCACAGTGTGACATTTGACACCCGCAGGAGCGAATTGCCTTCACTATTCGGCGCGGTCTGCCGACCCCTCTGCGGCGCCGCGAAATGCGGTTCTACTGCAGCGGAGCGAGCGCTGTCGACAGGCCAACAAGCTCGTCGAACTCCTTGGCGAGGATCGCCGAGAGCTTCTCGGTCGGCTGAAATTCACCGTCGACAAGGTTGTTCCCCGGGAACGAGATCTCGACTGCCGCTCCTGCTTTGACCAGCCCCAGGCCCACGACGGCGGATTCGAGGGCGGTCACGCCGCGAGTTCCCGCGGAGATTCCGCCGTAGCTGACGAGTCCGAGCGGCTTGCGCCACCATTCCTGGGAGAGAAAATCCAGCGCGTTCTTGAGCGCGGGCGAGAAGCTGTGGTTGTACTCGGGTGTCACAAAGATGAAACCGTCGGCTGCATCCACTCGTTCGCTCCACGCGATGGTGTGCGGCTTCGTGTACTGGCGAAGGCGAGGATGCGCAGGCTCATCCATGAAGGGAAGGTTGATTTCGGCGAGGTCAGCGAAGTCGACATCAAACCGCCCGTCAGCTTCGGCGGCCTTTCTCACCCACTCGGCGACATGGAGACCAATACGGCCTGGGCGAACACTTCCGACGACAATCATGAGTTTCATGTGACACGTCAACCATTCCGGGCCGCACATTGTTCCCGCGTCGCGAGCTACCAGCGGTCGTGAACCGCCGCGCGGAAGTTTGTGTCGTAGAGGTCTCGGATCTGCTGCGTGAATTCCCCGGTCAGGGGTTCGACAGAGCCAGCCGACGCGTTTGACTGCGCCTGGCGCACGGTGCGAGCACCAGGAATAACGGTCGTGACGCCGGGGAGCTGAGCGAGCCACGCGAGAGCAGCAACAGGTGCCGTGAGCCCCTGCGAATCGGCGAACCCTGCGAACTCTGCCGCGGCGGCAACACCAGTCTCGAAGTCGACCCCCGCGAAGGTCTCGCCCACGTCGAATGCCTCGCCGTGACGGTTGAATGTGCGGTGGTCGTTGGCGGCGAAAGTGGTGTCTTTCGTGTACTTGCCGCTCAGCAACCCAGAGGCCAACGGAACTCGCGCGATGATGGCGACGCCCGACTCAATGGCGGCCGGAAGCACCTCGTCGAGGGGCTTGAGTCGGAACGCATTGAGCACGATCTGCACGCTCGCGACTCCCGGGCGAGCGATCGCGGCGAGCGCCTGCGCGCTGGTCTCCACACTCACGCCATAGCGCGCAACAGTGCCGTCGGCGACGAGAGCGTCAAGGTCATCGAAGACCCGATCGCTCTCGATGACGTCGGTCGGCGGGCAGTGCAACTGGACGAGATCGAGGGTGTCGACACCGAGGTTCGACCGCGAGCGATCCGTCCACGCGCGGAAGTTGGATGCGCTGTAATTCTCGATGTCTTGCGGGAGCCGGCGGCCCATCTTGGTCGCGACAAAGATGTCGAGATCGGGGTTATCCCGAAGATACGAACCGATGATCTGTTCACTGCGACCGTCACCGTAGACGTCGGCCGTATCGAAGATGCTGACTCCAGCATCCACCGAAGCCTGAAGGATAGCTGTGGCGTCGTGCTCGCTGACATCCCCCCAGTCCGCGCCGAGCTGCCATGTGCCGAGTCCGATGACCGAGACGTCGCGCGCGAGACGCGAGGTGTTGCGAGTTTCCATGCTCTGAGCCTACGCGGCGGACCTCCACCACTGCAGCACGCGCAACGCTCTCAGAGTGTTCCATCGGCTTGGTGCGCCGTCACCATCTTCCAGCTCGAAATGCACAGGCCCCTCATGGGTGTTTTCGAGCGGCCAGCGGCCGTGCGCATCCATCTTCGACTCGACCAGCGCGACGGCTTCCGCGAGCCGCGGATCCGACTGAGCTCCAATCGTACGAAAGTAATCGAGCGCGCGCAGCACGTCGTAAAACCAGCGCGAGGGGAAAGAGAACTGCGTGAACGTGGGTTCGACGATTTCGTCCGTGGTCAGGCGTTTAAATAGCTTTCGCTCAAGCAGATATTGTTCGCCTTTTAGCCGAGCAGCGGTCACCGGGATGCCTCCTCCCGAGCGTTCGTACTCGAGCAACCCGTCGAGCACCGCGATGGTCGAGTGAAACGACGAGACCGCGGTACCGTCTTCGGCCCAACAGTTCCAGCCGCCGTCGCGAAGTTGAGTAGCGAGGAGCGTGGTGACTATGCCGTCAACGTCTTCGCCAAAATAAGCGCCTATAGCGACGGCCATGCCGTTAATGCAGGGTTCGAACTCGCCCTCGAAAAACGGAGCACCGTTGCTGTCCCATCGGCTGTTCTCTCGCACGAGTGCGATGGCGCGCTGTGCCGGGGCGCTTTGCGGGTCGAGACCGAAGTCACGCAAAAGCAGGAGCGAGAAAGTTGTCGCGGTCCACGCATCGAAGAACTCGGCCTCGTCGTCCACCCAGCCCGGGCGATACGTGCCTCCGTCCCACTGCCCGTCGACACCCTGCAGCGCGAGAAGGCGCGCTCCCCAGCCGTCGCTCGCGATCCGATCGCGCTCGGCCGCAACCTCGTCTTCGGGGGCGTGAACAACGTCGCGGAGCACCTGCCAACGCAACGCTGGGTCGGAGTCGAGAAGCCAGTCGATTGTCGTCATGAGTGGCAGTGTAGATCCGACCGCTGACCTGGGAAACCCCCTAGCCGATGACCTTCACGAGTTCACGCGCCAGCCGCTTGCGCACGAGGTGATTACTGACATCCACGCGGTGCATCGTGACGTGGCGCATCTGCTCAATGATGCGCAGTGTGCCCGGGGCGATGAACTGGTCGAGGCCGCCATAGACGACATCGATCGGCACACGAACCGAGGCAATGTCTGCGACGGTGGTCTGGGACTCGATGCAATTACGCAACGACAGGATGAAGGCGTTCCAGTTGCGCTCGGTAACCTCAAGCACGGTGCCCAACTGCAGGATGCGGGAGACTGTGCTGGCCGTGGCCATCGTGAAGTCTTTGTTCTGCCTCATGAACTCGTAGACCTTGAGATAGAGCCCGACCTGGCTGCGCACAGCGGGGTCGCCGATCTCGGCCGGCGACAAGTAAACCGGCGGGCTGACGAGTACGAGCCGCGATACCTGGGCGGGATTCCGTGCGGCGTAGCGAGCAGAAAGAAGGCTGCCGAGCGAGTGCCCGACGAGGATGAACGGAGCCCGCAATCGCAGCGATCGCACGGTCGCAGCGATTGAGGCGACGTGTTCTTCGATCGTGTACTTGGCGTGCTCAGGAGCTGGCGATTCACCGAAGCCGAGAAGATCGATCGAGATGCAGCGGTAGTGATCGGAAAGCTCAGGGATGACCTTGTCGAAGGTGGCCGCGGACGAGGCGATTCCGTGAATCATGATGATGACGGGCCCCTCGCCGACATCGCTCGCGATATTGAGGATCGGCGCGGATTCCCGCCGCACCAGTCGCTCGATCGAGTCACGCAGGCTCATGCATCCATTGTCCCAGACGAGGTTGCGGGAGGGCTGGGCGCCTTAACGGGAAAGGGGACGCTCCATCCGGAGCGTCCCCTGTGAGTCACGGACTTAGTCGCGCAGCTCTTCCTTGTATTCGTTCTTGGCGCGAGTGGCCTCGGCTTCTGCCTCAGCCTTCTTCACGTCGGCTTCAGCGCGGGAAACCTCGGCATCGGCCTTGACCTCATCGGCCTTGTCGCTAATGCGTTCCTTGGTGTCGTCGACTACTTCGCCGATCTTCTTGCCAGTGGCGTCAAGCGCGTCTTTGGCGTTGTCAAGCAGTCCCATGGTTCCTCCTTGTTAGTGCTGATGTTGTCGACGATACCCGCCGTCTTGCAGCCGTTACGAGACCTTGACAAAGCTCTCAGGTCGCGTCTAGGAAAGCTGCAGAATGACGGTCAAATCGTCATCCAAACCTGTGTTTATCTGGCTCGCGGCCTCGTACCGTGTGAGTCATGAGGCGAACACTAACCATCTCCGCGGCACTCGCAGTTCTCACCATGGCGCTAGCAGGATGCACGGCATCCCCCGAAGCCGCCTCCGACTCAGCACCCGGCGGAGGCGTAGTCGAGCAGATGCCCGTTAGCCCCGATGGCGCGCTCGACGAGTCAGTTGACTCGTCGCAGAGTCTCGTCGACCGCCAGGTGATCACCACCGGATGGGTCACGATCACCGTCGACAAGCCGCTGGATGCCGCATCCGAAGCCGTGAAGATCACCGAAGGCGCCGGCGGACGTGTCGATGGCCGCACCGAGTACGCGCCCGTGAACGGCGATCAGGGCAGCGCCACCCTGACCCTCCGGTTGCCCGCGGACTCGCTCACGCGGACCCTTGAGAAGCTCAAGGAGCTCGGAACCGTTCAGGAAGTCTCGCTGAACGCGGCCGACGTGACAATGCAGACGCAGGATCTGGATGCGCGCATCAGCGCGCTCAGCGCTTCCGTCGATCGTCTTCTCACGTTGCTCTCATCCGCCGTCGATACCGACACGCTTATTCAGCTCGAGACCGCGATCTCAGATCGGCAGGGCGAACTCGAGAGCCTCGAGAGCCAGCGCCGCTACTTTGCCGACCAGGTTGCTCTCTCCACCGTCACCCTGAACCTGCAGTCCGTCTCTGCTGCGCCCGTGCAGGAACCCGACACCTTCCTCGATGGCCTCATAGCCGGTTGGAACTCGTTCATCGCGTTCTTCGCCGGGCTCATTGTCGTGATCGGTGTTCTGCTGCCGTGGCTTGTGTTCCTCGGGATCATCCTCGGGATCGTGTTGTTCGTCCTCAAGCGACGCAAGCCGCGGCATCCTGAGCAGCCGGATGCGACACACGTTCCCTGAGTTCGTCGAAGGGCCGCTTCGACGAGCACAGCGAACGAGTACTAAGACGCCGCGAGGATGTCCTTCACCATCGGCACGACCTTGGTGCCATACAGCTCGATCGATCGCATCGACAGTTCGTGGGGCAAGGTTCCGGCCGAGTACTTCAGGTCGAAGCGCTGGATGCCGAGTGCCTTGACCGTCTCGGCAAGCTTGCGGGCCACGGTCTCGGGCGAACCGAGGTAGAGGGAGCCGTGCTCAATCTCGTTGCGGTACTCCGCCTGGGTCGACGCGGGCCATCCTCGCTCGGCGCCGATGCGGTTGCGCATGGCCTCGTGGTGCGGCCAGTACTGCTCGGCGGCGAGCTCATCGGTGTCGGCAATGAACCCGGGCGAGTGCACGGCGACGGGAAGGTCGGGGTGTTCAAGCTGCGCGAGCGCACGGTGGAAGAGCTCGACGTATGGCGCGAACCGCGATGGCTCGCCGCCGATGATCGCGAGAACGAGAGGCATCCCGTACCGAGCGGCTCGAACAACAGACTCGGGGCTTCCGCCGACGCCAACCCACGTGCGCAGGTTGCCGCCCTCGGTGCGGGGGTAGACGTTCTGGTCGGTGAGCGGGGCGCGGAGCTCTCCGGTCCAGGTAACGGGCTGCTCGGCGAGTAGGTGCGAGAAGAGGTCGAGCTTCTCTTCGAAGAGACGCTCATAGTCCGTGAGGTTGTAGCCGAACAGCGGGAAGGACTCCGTGAACGATCCACGACCGAGGATCACTTCGGCGCGACCGTTGGAGAGCGCGTCGACTGTGGCGAAGCGCTGGAACACGCGAACGGGATCGTCCGAGCTCAGCACCGTGACGGCGGAGCCGAGGTGGATGCGCTTGGTCGCAGTGGCGAGTCCGGCGAGTACTACCTCGGGCGCGGATACGGCGAAGTCCACACGGTGGTGCTCCCCTACGCCAAAGAAGTCGAGGCCGATCTCATCCGCAAGCACGCCCTCGGCTACGACGTTGCGGATCGATTGCGCCTGGCTCACGGGCGTTCCGTCGAGGCCAACGGTCACGTCGCCAAATGTGTCCAGTCCGAATTCGATCTCGGCCATGATTCCTCCAGTTAGTGGGCGGTTGCATTTCTATGCAAACGCATCGGAATGAACAACGGTGTGGTGGGGTCGTGTATTCCCGCAACCCAGTCATACGCAATTCGAGAGTATCGCTGGGTCGACCCAACGCGTCGAGTTCCCCTAGGCTGCCATCTCCGGTCCCTGAGCTTGGATCTCCGGTCCCTGAGCTTGGATCTCCGGTCCCTGAGCTTGTCGAAGGGCCAGGCCTCCGGTCTCCCTGAGTTTGCTGAGCACTCCGGTCCCTGAGCTCGTCGAAGGGGCTGCCTCGTGCGGCCCGTGGCATGGCTGGCTCCGCGGTTGCCGGGCGGTACCGGGTTCCAGCTCAAACATTGACCGACCGCGACGGCCACCAGCTGTTGGTGCGCTTCGGGTCCTGGTGGCCATCGCGGTCGGTCAAAACTCACAAGTCACCCGTCACCGCCCGGCCCCCGCTCCAAGACACGGTCACCTTTTCAGACGATCCTGTGCCCGTCTCTGTTATGACGCTCCTGCCCGCATTCCGGTGGTTGAGTAGCGCCCTCTAGGACGTGTGGGCCCACGGCTGCGCAGTCAGCCGGACGGCGAAGCCGTCCGGATGCGGCACAGCTGGGGAGCGAAACCGGAACCTGTTGAGGGCGCCTAGAACGGTGGCGGATCCCCATCAACCACGTGTCCCGTCGGACTGGTCCAGCGGATGCTGCCATCAGGCATATGTTCTGGTTCCCAGAGGGTGTGGTGTTTCTCCATGTGATGTTTCTTACACATATGCCCGAGATTCGTGACCTTCGTGATCCCGCCGTATTGCCGGTCCTTGGTGTGGTCGATCTCACAATGTCGCGCTCGTCTGCCACAACCGGGGAAGATGCAGGTCTGGTCTCGGATCTCTAACCACCGCCGCATGTCCGCGGGTATTCGCAAGGTGGTTCTGTCGATGTCCAAGATCGTGCCGGTTATTGGGTGAGTGAGTATCCGGTAGAACGACGGTGCGGATGCGGCGAGTTTCTTCGCGGTCGCGATGTCGATGGGGCCGTATCCCTCAAGCGTTGCGGGTTCGTCGCTGTGGCCGAGCAAGCTCATGACCGGGATGAGCAGTCCCACCTTGACACCAACCGCGTTGCGTTTGCGGGCGCTGGTGCCGGTTCCGGTGTTGTTGGACTCGTCACCCTGGTCGATGGTGAGCATGATCTCGGCGAACACATCCGCACGCAGCTGATCCATCGTGCGCGTCTCGCCCGGGACACGGCTCAACGCACGGGCTTCTTCGTCGACTCGGGCCATGATGAGGGTGACTTTGTCCGCGGTGTCGTAGTAGTAGACCGATGCCATGCCGTCGGGGTGAGCCTCCGCGATCACTTTCCGAAACGCGGCCTCAGCGACCGTCCGCTCCTCAAGCGTTGCGCCGAGGAGCTTCTCGCGGATGACACGTGCACGCGTGCGGAACCGGGCCGGAGTGAGTCGGATCGCGAGGTCGGCGACCTTCTCGTCGAACTGGGCCCACATGTGTGGGTCGTCTGGGAGGGACTCGGCCAGCGCGGTGACGACCTTCGCGTTCTGCGGGGTGATCTCGCCGTGCCGGAACGCCGCCCACGTCTTCGGGGTGCGAGAACGCATCACCACCGCTTGGCGGTCGTAGTTCAGAATCGTGTCCTCGGACAGACTCAACTGCACGGCCAGGTCGCTGACCGCCGCACGCACAGCGAAGTCGACGTGCTCACGGTCGGTCGGGTCAGCGTGACGTCCAACGAACACCGAAGGGTGATCTCGGGCCTCCTCGAGAACCGTGTGGATCGCGATCGCGGCATTGGCGGCATTCTGATTAATCGCGCGAATCGCGTAACCCGCTTCGGCGATTGCGTACTCGACCCGGGTGCCTACGTCCGCCATCGTGGGCAGGTCGTGCTCCCACGTTAGGGGGTCTAGGTCGAGGTGTTCCATAGAGATATTTCAACAGTAGCCACCGACATTTGTGATGGCCCGAAAGGGGACCTGATCGGGATTATCTATCGGTTTCGCTCCCCACCGAGCCGCCATCACTCGCTTCGCTTCGCGCTGGACTGCTCAGCGTGGGCCCACACGCCCTAGAGGGCGCTACTCAACCACCGGAGTGTGCGGGCAGGAGCGTCATAACGGAGGCAGGCAGAAGCCCGTTTGAAAAAGTGACCGGGTATTGGAGCGGGGTCGGGCGGTGACGGGTGACTTGTGAGTTTTGAGCGATCGCGTGAGCCATCACTACCCGACACGGTCATCGAGGTGATGGCTCGCGCGATCGCTCAATGTTTGAGCTGGAACACGGTACCGCCCGGCAACCGCGAAGCCAGCCACGTCGATCAGCCGCACGAGGCAGACCCTTCGACAAGCTCAGGGACCGGAGGGGCAAGGGCGGTCCCTTCGACAAGCTCAGGGACCGGAGATGTGACCCACCCCTTCGACAAGCTCAGGGGACAAAGAACGGGCTCAGGAACGCAGAACTAGCTCAGAGCCAGCGCGGCCCCGTAACACTGCTTAGCATTGGGCGGCCCGGCTGCCCCGCCGTGGCACCCTTGAACACTGTCGCGGGGCATCCCGCGCCTCATGTTCGAGAGGAAAGAGCCGCGACGTGAGCATCTCGCCGAGCAAGTCCCGCAAGACCGATCTGCCACAGCGCAGCGAGCAGGGCTTCGCCACCCAGCAGCTTCACGCCGGACCAGTGGATGCCTCAGCCACTCCGCGCGTCACCCCCATCTTTCTTACCGCCGGCTTCGAACTCGAGAGCTTCGACCAGGCGACAGACCTGTTTGCCGGAGAAATCGACGGCTACTCGTACACCCGAGTCGCTAACCCCACCAACCGTGCTGTCGAGACACGCGTGACGGCGCTCGAAAACGGAAGCGACACCCTGCTCGTCGGCACGGGCCAGGCCGCCCTCGCAGTCACGATCCTCGGGCTTGTGGCCTCAGGAGAGCACATCGTCTCGGCATCCGCACTGTACGAGGGAACGCGTGGCTTTTTCCTCGACAACCTGGGCAGACTCGGCATCGAAACCGACTTCGTCGACGACCTCAACGATCCGGCGAGTTGGGAGCGTGCCATCCGCCCCACCACGCGCGCGCTCTTCGCCGAATCGATCGCCAACCCGACTAACGACATCCTCGACATCGAAGCGATCGCCGCCGTCGCGCACGCCCACGGAATCCCGCTCATCGTCGACAACACCTTCGCGTCCCCGTATCTTCTGCGTCCCCTCGAACACGGCGCAGACATCGTCATCCACTCGGCAAGCAAGTTCCTCGCGGGCCACGGCGCCGTGCTCGGCGGAGTCATCACAGACAACGGCCGGTTCGACGCCGAACGCAGCGGCGCACTTTTCCCGCAGCTCGTGGAGCCCAGCCGTCTGGGCGGCCCGAGCTTCGTCGATCGCTTCGGAGGTGACGCCCGAATTGCCTACCTGCGGGATGTTGTCGCACTGCGGTTCGGACCGACCTCCTCGCCGCTGAGCTCGTTCCTCATCGGCCAAGGCATCGAAACCCTCTCGCTGCGCGTGCAGCGCCACTCAGAGAATGCGCTCGGTGTCGCCCGCTGGCTCGAGCAGCAGCCCGAGGTGCATAGCGTCGATTATTCGGGTCTCGAGTCGAGCCCCTTCTATGGGCTCGCCCAGAAGTACCTTCCTCGCGGACAGGGCTCGGTCTTCTCGTTCACGCTTCGTGGAGGGCTGGATGCTGCCCGCTCGTTCGTGAACGCGCTCGAGGTGTTCACCCACATGACGCACCTCGGCGACGTGCGCTCGCTCATCCTGCATCCCATCACCACGAGCCACACCCAGCGAACCGCGCAGGAGCTCAGCCAAGCCGGAATTTGGCCAGGAACACTGCGCGTCTCCATCGGAATCGAAGATCTTCCCGACCTGCTCGCCGACCTCGAGCGGGGGCTTGAGGCGGTCAGGGGCGACCAGTGACCAAACAGCAGCACTTCGGTTGGTTCCTCGCGCGAGGGTTCGGGCCGCACGGTTGGGGGCATCCATACCTCGACTGGAACTACCGTTGGACAGAGCCCGCGCTCTACCAGCAGGCCGCGCGCGAACTCGAGCAAGCAGGCTTCGACCTGCTCATCATCGAAGATGCTCCGTCGCTCGGAAATGCCTCAACCATCGACTTGCGCATCCGCCAGGCTTTCGGCGGCCCCAAGCACGACCCGCTCATGCTCGCGCCGTACCTGTTCGCGGCGACACAACACCTGGGCATCGTGCCGACCGTTAACCCGGCCGCCTATCTGCCCTACACGGCGGCTAGGCAGTTTGCGTCGCTCCAGCATCTCAGTGGACACCGGCTCGGGCTCAATGTTGTGACCGACACAGGCAGCGCCCGGCACTTTGGCACCGAGCCTCCGCTCGGCCACGACGCCGCCTACGACCGCGCCGAGGAATGGCTCGACGGCATCCAGAAGCTCTGGCGCAGTTGGGCCGACGGCGCGCTTATCGCCGACCCCGCTCAGGGCCGCTACGCGGATGGCTCGAAACTCGACACCGTGCGCCATCGAGGCGAGCACTTCGAGTTCGACGGCCCCCTGAATGCCATTCCCTTTACCGATGGTGAGCCCGTCATCGTCTCCCCCGGCGGCTCCGGACGCGGCCTCGGTTTTGCCGGTGCGAACTCCGATGTGCAGCTTGCGCTCGCGCCTCTGGATGCCGACAGCGTGCGCTCATACCGTGCGCGCATCCACGAGGCCGCGGTCACCCGCGGACGTGACCCGAGGGACGTGAAGATTCTCTTCGCCATCCAGCCGGTCATCGTATCGAGCCCCGAGGAGGCCGACCGGATCGTGGCAAAGTCTGCCACTCCCGACGATGCAGCGGTCCGCACCATCGCCGAGCGTCAGTCGAGCGATCTCGAGACTGATCTCACTGCGCTCGACTTCGACGCCCCGCTCGACCTCTCCGTCTTCGGCGACCACGTGTCACAAGGCAGCATCAACCGTTTGCTCGGCGGCTACGATCACACCACGACGCCGCTGCGCACTCTGCTCACGAAGCAAGCGAAGCTCGGCCGGCTCAACGACCGCACGGGATTCGTTGGTACGGCCGACGAGTTTGCCGACCTCATCGAAGACCTCGGCGAGAACGCCGACAACGATGGCGTGCTGCTGTGGGGCGACCTGCATCCCGTCACGGTGCACAGGATGCTCGACGAGCTCGTTCCGATCCTGCGACGTCGCGGCATCCTGCGCAGTTCCTTCACAAGCGGAGGACTGCGCGCGAATCTGCACGAGTTCTAGATGACGACCATCGGTGTGCTCGGTGCCGGGCGCATGGGACGACCGATCATCGACGCCCTCGTACGCGACGGCCATGACGTGCTCGTGTGGGATCCGCTGGCGGTGCGCCTGAGCGGCCTGCCCGCAGCCTCGAGTGAGCGTGATGTTGTGGAACGCGCAGACGTCCTCGTCACCGTGCTGCCAGGATCGCCGGAAGTAGACGCAACCGCGAGCAGAGCTGTCGAGCAGTTGCGAGCGGGAACTCTGTGGCTCGACCTGTCGAGCAGTGACCCTCGTCTTATCCAGCGGCTCGCCGAACGCGCCCGGCATCGAGGAATTGCCACCGTGGGAGCGCCCATGGCAGGCGGTCCCGCGGCCGCCGCGAACGGAACGCTCGCGTTCTTCGTAGGAGGAGACGCCGACAATGTCGAGCGGGTTCGCCCCGTGCTCGCAATTCTCGGCGAGCGCATCGATCATGTGGGACCGGATGTCGGTGACGGCTATACCGCCAAGCTCCTCGCGAACCTGCTCTGGTTCGGGCAGCTCATTGCCGTGAGCGAAGCGCTGCTACTGGGGCAGGAACTCGGCATCTCCCCATCGAAACTTCGGACAACCTTGGGCGCGAGCGCGGGCGGCAGCGTCTTCATCGACGAGTACCTCGACTCGTTGCTCGACGGCGACTACGCGGAGACCTTTGGGCTCGATCGCGTCGTCGAAGAGCTGACGGTGCTCTCAGAACTCGCGGCGTCAGCATCCGTGCCGTTTGAGCTTTCCGACCACGTCACACGCATCCACCGGGAAGCTCTCGAACGGTTCGGCGCGGTACCCGGCGAGATGCTCGCCGCAAAGCTTCTCGAAGAGCGCGCCGGTCGCACGCTCCGGCGTTAAGCGAGCTTCGGGTTCTCCGAGTCGTCGGCCATCGCGAGGTAGTTGCTCAGGCGAACGATGAAATCCTTGGGCGGCTCGTACGACGCATCGGCGGAGGACTTTTCGAACTCGGACTGCAGCTCTTCGATCGCGCTATCGATCTCGAGTACGGCGAGCGCGTTGCGCTGGTTGTTGTCGAGCTCGACCATGAATGCAATTGCACGGTCGATGTCGGCGGGTCCCCCGAAGGCGTAGTCAGACATGCGGTTCCTCTCGATGCGTCATCTCAGGCTACCCCCGCATCGCCACGCCCTTGCGCCAATATCCCATGAACGCGACCTGGAATCGGTCGATGCCGAGGTCCTTCACGAGGTGACGACGCAAGGTAGTGACAACACCGCTCTCGCCCGCGATCCAGAAATAGCGCTCGGCCGGAGCCGTCGCCTCCGAGATCGTCTCGCCGAGCCCCGAGAAGGTCGGCGTCTCCCAGAGCAGATCCTCGGTACCCGTGTCGCTGATCGGGCCTTCCGAGGTCGTTCCCAAATAGTCGAGCACCGCCGGCAGGAGCTTCTCGCCATGCAAACCACCCTCGCGCGGCAGCCACCGCAACTCAACTCCCTGGGGTGCCGCGATGCTCAGGGTGTCGTCGGTGTGCGGCACCTCGATGAAGGCGATTCCCTTGGTGCCCGGATGCGCATCCTCAAGAATTCGGGCGATGGCCGGCGCTGCGGTCTCGTCCCCTGCGAGCAGGATCGAGCGCGCGTCGCCCGGCGCATATTCGATGCCGACGCCGTCGATGAATCCGCGGCGCGGAGCAACAATCAAGAGCTCGTCACCTGCCTGAGCTGCGCTCGCCCACAGCGAAGCGGGACCGCTGAAGCCGGGCTCAAGGTGCAACACGAAGTCGATGACGAGCTTCGTGATGCCCTCCCCCACGACGAGCTCCCGAATCGAGTAGGTGCGCATCGAGCCGCGCGTTTCCTCGGGCAGAGCGAGCCAAGCCTGGTACCAGTCAGCACCTCGGCCCGCGATGTCGGGCAACTCACCAGCTGCGGTCGGGAAGATCAGCTTGATGCGCTGGTCGAGCACGTGCCCGAGGGTGCCGACATCCGCTAGATCCGGGCCGACAAACGTCACCCGCACGAAGCTCGGCGAGAGCCGCTCGACGGACTCGACCGCCGCCCGCGCGAGCACGAATGGCGTTGGAGCTTCAGAATTTTCAGAGGACATGGTGTCTCCCACTCGGTACTACCAGGGGCTTGCCCGACAGCGGATCGTTGATAACAGAACTGCGCAGACCGAAGACCTCGTGCACGATCTCTTCGGTAATGACGCTCTCGGGTGTGCCGATCGCGTGAACCTGGCCGTCGCGTACCGCAACTAGCTCATCGGCGTAGCGCGCGGCGAGGTTCAGGTCGTGAAGCACCATCACGATCGTGGTGCCCCGCGTGAGGTTGAGGTCGGTCAGCAGGTCGAGCACTTCGATCTGATGCGCAACATCGAGGAAGGTTGTGGGCTCATCCAGCAACAACACGTCGGTCTCCTGGGCGAGTGCCATCGCGATCCACACCCGCTGCTGTTGACCACCGGAGAGCTCATCGACCGAGCGATCGGCCAGATCGGCGACGCCCGTTGCGGCAAGCGCTTCGGCGACGGCTTCGTAGTCCCGCGCGGTCCAGCGCGCGAGCATCTTCTGATGTGGATGCCTGCCGCGGCCCACAAGATCGGCAACGACGATGCCCTCCGGGGCGACGGGGCGCTGGGGAAGCAACCCGAGCAGTCTCGCGATCTCCTTTGACGGACGCAGGTGGAGCGCCTTGCCGTCGAGAATCACCTGTCCGTCGCGCGGAGGAAGCAGTCGGGCGAGCGCGCGCAGGAGCGTTGATTTGCCGCACCCATTCGCCCCGACAATGGCCGTGACCTTGCCGGGAGCGATCGCCAGATCGAGGCCCTCAATGACGGTGCGGTCCCCGTACGCGAGAGTGATCCGCTCCGCGGAGAGTTGGTGGGATGTGGTCATATCGAGCCTCCCGAACGGTTAGTTCTGATGAGAAGGAAAATGAGATACGGAGCACCGATGACACCCGTGATGACGCCCACCGGGTAGCGGTTCCCGAACGCGAACTGGCCTACGAGGTCGGCCACGAGCACAAGAAGCGCGCCAACGAGTCCCGCGGGAAGGGTGAGGGATGCGCCAGGCCCGAGGATCCGCGCGGTGATCGGTCCCGACATGAGAGCGACGAAGGCGATCGGTCCCGTCGCTGCCGTCGCGAAAGCCAGGAGTCCGACGGCCGCGAGCACGAGCACAACCCGAGTGGGCTGGACTCGCACTCCGAGCGCGCGGGCGGAGTCATCCCCGAGCCGAAGCAGACCCAGGTTGCGCTCCTGCAGCAAGAAGATCGGGATGAGCACGGCGCACGCGATTCCGAGGGGAGCGACGCTGTTCCAACTCGCGCCGTTGAGGCTGCCCGTGAGCCACTGGGTAGCGGTCTGCAGATCCCACGTGTCCGCTTTCGAGAGCACGTAGATAACGACGCTCTGGAGCATCGCGGCAACACCGATCCCGATGAGGATGAGGCGCGCTCCGGCGAAGCCGCGCTTGTTCGCGAGTAGGTAGATCGCGGCAGCGGTGGCGAGGGCCGCGGCGAGAGCAACGAAGGAAACGGCTGTCTCGGACAGGGAGAAGAACACGATTCCCGCGACGGCCGCGGCGCTCGCACCCGTGCTTATGCCGATGATGTCGGGAGACGCGAGGGGGTTGCGCAGCATGGTCTGGAACGTCACGCCGGCGATACCAAAACACAGCCCCGCCAGAAGTCCGAGCGTGGCGCGGGGTAGACGCAAGTCACCGACCGTGAAGGAGGCGCCTGGCACTTGCTGGCCGAGGATGACGCGCAGCACTTTGTCGGGGCCGTAGAAGGTATTGCCCACCATCAGACTCACCACGAGGACGGCGAGCACGGAGAGGCCGATGCCGGCAGTCAGCAGTATGCGACGGCGCGACCGGCGGGTGCGACCGGCGACGAGACTATCGACGCTCACAGTTCACGCACCTTCTGGCGGCGGACGATCCAGATGAAGAACGGAGCACCGATGAGTGCCGTGATGATTCCCACGTCGATCTCCTCCGGACGGGCAATAACGCGACCGATGACATCCGCCGCGACCAGGAGGCCCGCACCTAGCACGGCAGAGAACGGAAGAACCCATCTGAGGTCGGTGCCCACGAGCAGTCGACACAAGTGCGGAATCACGAGCCCGACGAAGCCGATGGGACCAGCGATTGCTGTGGCCGCTCCGCACAGAATGACGGCGCCGACGGCGGAGATGATTCGGGTGCGCATGACGTTTTCGCCGAGCCCCGTCGCGAGGTCGTCACCGAGCCCGAGGGTGTTCATGCCGCGAGCGCACAGGAAGCAGATGAGTGCACCGGCGATGAGGAAGGGAACGATGACGCCGATCTTGTCCCACGTGGCGCCGCCCACTCCGCCGATCTGCCAGAACCGGAAGGTCGTCAGCACATCGACGCGCGGTAGAAGAACGGCGCTGATGAGCGATGAACAGGTCGCGGCGATCGCGGCACCCGCGAGAGCGAGCTTGAGCGGTGTTGCGCCACCGCGCCCGAGGGATCCGACGAGGTAGACGACAACCGCGGCCCCTGCTGCTCCCACGATCGCGATCCAGATGTAGGCATACGGATCCGCGAGACCGAAGAACGCAATTCCCGTGACTACGGCAAGGGATGCGCCACCCGAGATACCGAGGATGCCCGGCTCGGCGAGAGGGTTACGTGTCACCGCCTGCATAGTGGCCCCAGACAGTGCGAGGGCTGCACCCACGATGATCGCGAGCACCGTGCGAGGAATGCGCTTGACGATCGCCGACTCGGCAACCCCGCTCGTGTCGCCCCCGAGCGCCGCAACGATCTGGTCGAGCGAGACATCCTTGGCGCCGAAAGCGAGCGATGCGACGAACAGCACGACAAGAATCGCTGCCCCGGCCGCGAGCCAGCCCAGGCGCACAACTGTCGGACGCCGCAGTGAAGCGGCGTCCGACAGTCGGGTGCTCGGTTGTGTCAGGCTCACCCGGCCGGAGTTGCCGCAGCGGCGAGGATGCCAAAGTACTCATCGACTCCCCAGCCAACGGAGAGCGGCGAGGGGTTGGCCGATGCGGCAAGTGGCGTGGAGTTCTCGAGCACGGCGATCTGGCCGTTAGCGATGGCGGGGATCTTCGACAGCAGCGGGTCGGCCTGCAGCTGAGCGATGATCGATCCATCCGCGTCACCGTATGTGACGAAAACGTCGACATCAGAGAAGCGTTCTGCTTCTTCCGCGCTCAGCGTCACGAAGAACTCGTCAGTCTTCGCGGATTCCTCGTCAACGACTGTCGGCTGCGGAAGTCCCAGGCCCATCAAGAATCCGGGACGCGTGTCGTGGCTCGTGTAGAAGCCGATCTGGCTGAAGTCGGACGGGTCGATGTAGGAGAAGAGAACCTTCTTGCCCTCGAGCCCCGGGTTGGCGGCGAGCGCGTCTTCGGTCTGAGTCTTGATGTCCGCGATGAGCTGCTCGCCCTCGGCCTTCAGTCCGATTGCCGTCGAGTTGAGCCGGATCATGTCGTCGAGCGACGTGCCCCAGGCCACATCCGGGTAGGCCACGACGGGCGCAATCTTGGAGAGAGTGTCGTACTCCTCCTGTGTGATGCCCGAGTATGACGCAAGGATCACGTCAGGCTCGGTGTCCGCAACGGCCTCGAAGTCGATGCCATCGGTCTCGTCAAAGAGCACGGGAGTGTCTGCGCCAAGTTCCTCGAGCTTCTCCTCGACCCAGGGCAGAACGCCGTCACCGTCGTCGTCACCCCACGTCGCCTTGCTCATGCCCACCGGCACGATGCCGAGCGCGAGCGGGACCTCGTGATTCGACCACGCGACGGTTGCCACTCGCTCGGGCTGTTCCTCGATCGTGGTCGAGCCGTATGCGTGATCGATCGTGACGGGGAACGCTCCCGAACTTGGCGCCGAACCACCAGAGTTGTCGGACGGCGCTTCCGCGGAGCATCCGGCAACGGAGAGAGCAACGGCCGCGACAGCGACCAGGCCTAGTGTGCGCAAGTGATTCAAGAGCTTCCTTCTACTGGGGGGGGGGATTAGGTAAGCCTAACCTCAACCGCCCAAAGTAGAAAGTCGAAGGAGCTAGCGAATAATTCCTTGCCGACGGGCAGCCGATACGGCTGCGGTGCGGGAGTTGACACCGAGTTTGGAGAAGATGTGCGCGAGGTGCGACTTGACGGTCGTGTCGCTCACGAAGATTTCCGCTGCGACGTCGGTGTTGGACCGGCCCGCGGCAACGAGCTCGAGCACTTGAATCTCGCGGCTGCTGAGACTGGCTTGAGGCGCACGCATTCGGCCCAGTAACCGCGAGGTGATGACGGGCGCGAGCGCACTCTCGCCCGCGGCGGCCGCGCGCACTGCGGCAATGAGCTCGTGCGGAGGGGCGTCCTTGAGCAAGTATCCGCTCGCCCCGGCTTCGACAGCGCTGAGGATGTCGGCATCCGAGTCGTAGTTGGTGAGCACAAGCACATAAGGGGCCGCATCCAGAGAGCGGATGCGCCGCGTTGCGTCCGCGCCGCTGGTTGTGGTGGAGCCGAACTGCAGGTCCATCAGCACGACATCCGGATTGCGGTCGGTGGCGAGATCTACTGCCTCGTCGGCCGTGCTCGCTTCGGCGACGACCTCGAAGTCAGACTCGAGGCTAAATAGGGCATTGAGACCGGCGCGCACGATGGGGTGATCATCTGCGATCACGAGGCGGATCACGCGAACTCCGTCAGAAGCACATCAATGACGAGCGTGGTTCCGCGTCCGGGCCCGGAGTCAACGGTGAGCGTTCCGCCGAGCTGCTGCACCCGTTCGGACGCGGCCCGGAGACCGAACGAGTCCGACCTCGCTTCAGCTGAGACCTGAAGCGGGTCGAAGCCGATTCCGTCGTCAGCGACAGTGAAGCGGAGACGGTCGCCCTCGATTGCAATCGTGATGGTGGCCGTAGTGGCGTGGGCGTGCTGGATGACGTTGGCAACAGCCCCCTGGGCGATCCGCAGCAGAGCGGTCTGAACGTGCATCGGCAGGGAGAGCGAGTCTGAGACTCGCACCTTCACGTCGAGCCCCTCGGCCCGCCACTGAGTGCGTGCAAGTCGACGCAGCGCTCCGCCGAGACTCTGATCTTCAAGCTGGGGCGGAGTGAGTGCGCGGATGAACCGTCGCGCTTCGGCGAGGTTCGCGGCGGCAGTTTCGCGCGCGAGTCGCACGTGCTCGACACCGGGTCGATCGGGGTCGGCACGTTCTGCGGCGTGCAGAAGCATCTGGATGCTCGACAGCCCCTGAGCGAGAGTGTCATGGATCTCGCGGGCGAGCCGAGCGCGTTCGGCGAGAACGCCCGACTCATGTTCGGTTGCGGCGAGCTGCCCTTGGGTCGCGATCAGTTCACTCACGAGCGCTTCGCGTTGCTGGGCTTCGCGGGCGAGGGCTTGGTAGCCCAACCCAATCAGTAGCGCGACGCCAGCACCAACGATGGGACCAACCACTCCCCCGACAGTCCAGCCGCCGTGGATGCCGAGAGCGCAGATCGCAACGATCGTGGCACCGAGAATCGCCGCCGACCCCCACCACCGGCCGAGCAGATGGAGATAGAGGAAAAACAAGGGGAACACCAGGTACGCGGCATCCGGGATCAGCCAGAGCAGTACTGCCCATTCCATCGTGACTGCCGCTAACCACCCCAGTCGGAACAGGCCGCGCGTCCCCGCGATTCGGGCAAAACTCGCCCCGAGCGCATAGGTCGCCGCGAGCAGGACCGAGACGACGATGACCGCAGCGCTCGCAGCAGTGGGTACGAGAAGCGCGCGGACGATCACGAGACCGATGAGTGCGATGAACAGCACGTGCAGTCCGGTGCGGAGGCCCACAAATACCGGGGTCAATGCTGTGTGGGCCACGGTGTGAACTTTACGCCGCCTCAGCATGCCGGTCATCGTCCAAAAGTAGGACTGGACGCTAGACACTTCGCGCACAGAACGGTGTTAGCTCGGCCGATGCCCCGGCCCGAACGACAGGAGACAGTGGAGTAGTCGCCGCACCCGGTGACAGAAAGGCACACACCATGTTTGTCGCGTTACGCGATCTCCGCTTCGCCCGGGGCCGCTTTATCCTGATCGGCTCCGTCGTCGCCCTTATTACCGTGCTCGTCGGTTTTCTCAGTGGCCTGACTGGGGGCCTCGCGACGCAGAACATTTCGGCCGTGCTCGAGCTGCCTGCTGACCGGCTCGTGTTCTCCTCTCCCTCCGCGGGCGAGGCTGGAGTCAGCTTCTCGGACTCCGCCATATCCGAGCAACAGGCAACAAACTGGGCGGCGACCAGCGGGGTCACGTCCGCGCAGCCCGTCGGCATCAGCCAGACGCGCGCCGAAGCCCGCGGCACCCGAGCAGCGATCGCCGTGTTCGGTGTCGAGGCTGGTTTCGATGCCACGGCCCCGTCGAAGAACGGGCAGCTCGGGCTCTCCGATCCCGCAGCGAAAGCCCTCGATGTAACCGTTGGAGACGACATCACGATCGCCGGAACCACCTACACCGTCGAAACGATCGGCGGGGACGGCTGGTACAGCCACACCCCCGTCGTGCAGATGACGCTCCACGACTGGCAGATCTACTCCGCCGCTACCGGCAACCCGGATGCCTACGCCACCGTGCTCGCGGTCACGGGCACCCCGGACTGGGGTGCCGCCGACACAGCGAACAGCACCGTGTCGAAAACGACACTTGCTTCGCTCACCGCATTGAGCGCCTTCCGGTCCGAGATCGGGTCGCTGCTGCTCATGGTCGCGATGCTCTTTGGAATATCCGGACTCGTGATCGGCGCGTTCTTCACCGTCTGGACAATGCAACGGAAGGGCGATATCGCCGTACTGAAAGCGCTAGGCGCGAGCACGCCGTCCCTCGTTCGCGACGCGCTGGGTCAGGCGCTGATCGTGCTGGCCCTGGGCGTCGGGATCGGCTTGGGACTCGTTGCCGTCTTGGGTGCCGTGGCCGGAACCGCGCTGCCATTTCTTCTCAGTCCGGTGACCACCATCCTCCCGGGAGTGATCATGATCACCCTCGGTCTTGCCGGGGCCGCGTTCGCGCTCCGATCCGTGACCTCCGCCGATCCCCTCACCGCCCTCGGGAGCAACCGATGATCCGTTTGAACAACATCACCCTGACCTTCCCCGATGGGGACACCCGCGTGACCGCCGTCGACAGTGTCTCTCTCACTGCCCACCCCGGAACCGTCACGGGGATCACCGGCCCCAGCGGCTCCGGCAAGTCGAGCCTGCTCGCTGTGGCGGCAACGCTCATCCGCCCCGACTCTGGGCAGGTGGTCATCGACGATATCGACGCCACAGAGCTGAACGCCCGCGAGGCAACCGAGCTGCGACGCGACAAGATCGGGATCGTGTTCCAGCAATCGAACCTGATCCCCGCGCTCACCGCGCGGGAGCAGCTGACGGTCATGAACGAGCTCGGCGCCCGACACAGCCGTCGTAACCGGGCCGCGACGGCGGACCGGGCAGATCTGTTGTTGGATGCGGTCGGACTCGCCGACCACGGTGACAAACGCCCGCACCAACTCTCGGGAGGTCAGCGTCAACGCATCAACATCGCGCGAGCGCTCATGAACGATCCGAGCGTGCTGCTCGTGGATGAGCCAACGAGCGCTCTCGACCAGGAGCGCGGAGCAAGCATCATCGACCTCATCCTGCGTCTCACCGACGAGCTCAACACGTCGACCCTGCTCGTGACGCACGACCTCGTGCACCTGCCGCGAATGCACGGCGTGGTGCACATCGTTGATGGCCGACTCGTCGAACTCAGCTCGCGAGACGCGACTGGCGGCGCTGCGCCTGAAGAACAGGATCGGGGACTGGCGCGGATGCGATGAGCCGCTGCGTGTACTCGGCCCGCGGATTGGTGAGCACCTGAGTGCGGTCGCCGTATTCGACGAGAACACCCTTCTGCATCACGGCGACGCGGTCGGCGAGCGAGTCCACCACGGCGAGATCGTGGCTGATGAAGAGGCAGGCGAAACCGAGGGAATCCTGCAGCTCACGGAAGACATCGAGAACCCGAGCTTGCACCGACACGTCGAGTGCGCTCGTGGGCTCGTCCGCGATCAAGAGCTGAGGTTCGAGAGCGACCGCGCGCGCAATCGACACGCGCTGGCGCTGACCGCCGGACAGCTCGTGCGGGTAGCGCTGCAGCCAATCGCCGCCGAGCCCCACCGACTCGAGCAACTGGTCGACACGCTCCTCGAGCGCGGTCCCGCTGAGACCGAGGAAGATTCGAAGCGGCTCGGCGACGGTCTCCTCGACCGTGTACCGGGGGTTGAGAGAGGCGGTCGGGTTTTGGAAGACCACGCCGACCGTGCGGCGCATCGCCTTGAGTTGCTCGCGCGAGGCATCCCCCACCCGAACCCCGCCGACGGACACCGAGCCCGAGGTTATGGGAGCGAGCCCAATCGCACACTTGCCCACTGTTGTCTTACCGGACCCCGACTCCCCCACCAACGCGAGAATCTCCGACGGATAGACCTCGAGGCTCACGGAATCGACCGCGCGAAAGAGCCCGCGGAACCGCGACCCGTAGTCGACCACAAGATCGCGGATCTCGAGCACGGGCGCGTTATCGCCCCGAGCGATCGCCTGGACATCGGCGCGCTCGCCCACGCGAGGCACGGCATCCAGAAGCTCGCGCGTGTAGACGGCGGAGGGCGCACCAAACAACCCCGCGACATCATTGCTCTCGACAACAACCCCGTCGCGCATGACCACGACACGGTCGGCGAGATCCGCGACTACCCCCATATCGTGCGTGATGATCAGGATGCTCGAATCGAGCCGAGCACGCAGACGACGCAGCACATCCAAGATCTCGGCCTGCACCGTCACGTCAAGAGCAGTCGTGGGTTCGTCGGCGATGAGAAGCTCGGGTTCACTCGCGAGCACCATGGCGATCATGACTCGCTGGCACTGCCCGCCGCTGAGCTGGTGCGGGTAATACCCCAGCCGCTCAGCGGGATCGGGAATCTCGACCATGCCCAGCAACTCGATCGAGCGCTCACGCACCTGAGCGCGGTTCAGTGTCGGGTCTTGGTGGCGAACGGCTTCGGCGATCTGGAAGCCGATGCTGAAGACCGGGTTGAGCGCGGCCTGGGGATCTTGGAAAACCATCGCGATGCGACGTCCTCGAATCTGTCGGTAGGCCGCCTCATCGAGCCCAAGCAGTTCGGTTTCACCGAAGCGGATGCTGCCACTCACGCGCGCGTTGTCGGGGAGCAACCCCAGCACGGCCATCGCCGACACGCTCTTGCCCGACCCCGATTCGCCCACGACCGCGAGTACCTCGCCGGGCCAGACATCGATCGACACCCCGTCAACCGCTCTCGATGCCTCACCATCGACGGTGAAGTCGATCGTGAGGTCGGTGATGCTGAGAAGCGGTTCGGCGGCGGTCATGGTTCTCCTAAGTAGTCGCGGCCGAGTCGCGTTCGGCCTTAACGGCCTCCCAATCGGCGAGCATCTTGCGGTGGTACGAAATGATCCAGGTCATGTAGTCACGACCGTTGATGAGACGTTGGCGAGCATCGTCATCGCCGGGGCCGAGCACGCCGAGACCACGCTCGAGCAGCTCGCGTTCCTTCTCGAGGAACTTGCGCTCCCCTGCGAGCCAGCTGCCCCACACGTCGCTGTCTGCGCGGAAGTAGTGGCTGCGGTCGCCGGGAACAGCATGCCTCTTAATGAAGCCAGCCTCAACGAGACGGCGAGTGACCATCGATACCGAGCCTGCGCTGGCGTTGAGAACCGTTGCAAGGTCCGCCGAAGAGACGTATGGGCGGTCCATGATGATGACGTAGCCGAGGATGCGACCTTCCATGCGCGGCGCCCCGGTGCTCTCCCAGAACAGCCCGAAGTCCTCGGCGAAGTCGCGCTTGGCCTGCTCCGCATCGGTGACAACCGAAGTCGCAAGGTCAGGAGTAGATGTCATGGGGTCCCCGCTCAAAGATTCAGTTGTTACTGAATCCTCAGCATAAGCGAGGTGGTTCGGAGCTTTACTCACGGCCCGCCTCCATTGCGCGGTATGTCTCGATGGGCCACATCGTCATCCCGCCGCCGCCCTTGATCGAGAGCACCTTGCCCGACTCGTCGAACTCGTAGAACACGTCTTCACCGATCGAGCCATATCCGCTGCCCGACTCAAATCTCAGGGAGTTCGGTCCCGCGATAATCAGGGTGTCAACGGCGGCTACGGGGCTGATGGCTCCGGGATGAATGGCGACGATCCGGTCGCCGAGTTGCGCGATGTCCATCACTCCCCACATGCTCGCGAAACGGCCGGTGAACTTCGCTGCGTCAACGGAATCGAGCGGCTTCTCGAGCGCGTAGTCGAGCAGCTGGAGCACTCCGAGGGCGAGATCAGACGCTGGACCATCGATGGAGTTCGTGAGCACGGAAACCGCGAGTCCCGTCGCGGGATCGACGAGGCTGCGGGTGATGTGTCCGGGGTAGCCGCCGCTGTGGCCGATGATCGAACGATCGCCCACCTTCTCCGCGATCATGCCGAGGCCGTAGTACCCCTCCTTGGTGCTCGTCGGATCGGTCTGCCACTCCTGGCGCTGCTGCAGTCGCTTGCTCGAGTCGGTCAAGAGGCGCTCATCCCCGAACGCATGAGCTCCGAAGTAGGCGACGAGGTCGGTCGCGGTGCTATAGAACCCCGTGGCCGACGCCATCGCGCGGGTGTCGACGTGCGGGATCGTCGTGCGCTCCTGCGAGGTGTGTAGACCGGTGTGGGCGGCGGCGTATTCGCTTGCCCGCGACTCGTCGAGCTCGGGGCCGGTGTTACTGAGACCGAGTCGCTCACAGATCTCGGTGGCAACGTAGGCGTTGTAGCCCACACCCGATGCCGCCCCGACGATGAGCCCAAGAAGGGAATACCCGATGTTGGTGTACTTGAACCGGTCGTTCGGTTCGAAGACCTTTCCCTCGTCGATGAGGATGCGCACAATCGCGTCTTCATCAGGAAAGGCGCCGATGTGCTGCCAGTAGTCACCATCGAGGCCGTCTCGAATGATGCCCGCGGAGTGGCCGAGCAACTCACGCACGGTCACCGCGGCAAGCGGCGAGCCAGCAAGCTCGGGCACGTGGAGTTCTGCCGCATCGTGAAGGCCGACCGCTCCCGACTCCACGAGTTGGAAGATCGCGGTCGCGGTGAAGGTCTTGGAGTGCGAGGCGATGCGAAAGAGATGGTCGTTGGTGAGCTCGGCACCCGTCGAGAGGTCGGCGACACCGAACGCTCCCGACCACTTGAGTCCGCCGTCGAAAGCAATGGCGGCCTGCACACCGGGCGTGCGAGTGGCCCAGGCGCGGTGCTCGAGCCAGCGCTCCGCGTAGCTGAGCGCAGCCTCAAGGGTCGCGATCTCGGCTGGGGTGTATGAGCGGGGTTCAGTCACGTCAGTCTCTTTCGTTCAGGAGCGGCGACGAGGATCGAAGGCCGCGCGAAGGGTGTCGCCGAGCACGATGACGCTGAGCACCGTGACAGCAAGGAAGATTGAGGGGTAGATCAGCAGGTGAGGCGCGAGCTGGAACTTTGACTGCGCACTTGCCAGCTGAAGCCCCCACGAGATGGCAGGCGACTGCAGACCGATACCGAGATAGGTCAGCGACGATTCAGACACAATGACCGAGCCGATCATGATGGTCGCAACAACCATCACGGGCGCAAGCGAGTTGGGCAGGATGTATTTGGTCACGACCCGCCACCAGCCGAGCCCCATCGTTCGAGCGGCGAGCACGTATTCCGTTTGACTCACGCCGCGCACCGAAGAACGCACGAGCCGGGCGAGTAGCGGCCAGGAGAACAGGGCGAGCACAAGCGAGACGGTGACGACGTTGCGCTCGGGAACACTGTTGAGCACAACGATCGCCCCGAGCAGGAAGGGGAAGCCGAGAAAGACATCCGTGAGCCGGGAGATGAGCGCATCCGCCCATCCTCCGCGCGTGCCCGCGATCGTTCCGAGAGTGACGGCGAGGGCCAGGGCGAGCACGGTCGTGAGAACCCCGACGATGATGGAGCTCTGTGTTCCGTAGATCACATTGGCGTACACATCACACCCCTGCACATCGAAGCCGAATGGATGCCCCGCCTCGGGTCCCTTGATGCTGTTTCCGAGATCACACACCCGCGGGTCGCCATTGCCGAAAATCCCCGCGAACAGCGCGGGCACGGCCGCGATCACCAGAAGTAGCGCGAGCACCGCGAGCGGGATGAACGCACCCGGCTGACGGAGCACCCTGCGCCAGGTTCCGCGCGCGGCTCGGCGAGCGGGTGTTGCCGTATCAAATAGAGCGTCAGTCACCGTCGGATCCTCGGGTCAAGTGCGGCGTGCAGAAGGTCAACAAGCACGCTCGTCAGCAGGAACACGAGGATGAGCGCCGTCGAGATCCCCACGACGGTGGGCCCCTCGTGTGTTCTGATCGCTTGGAAGAGCAGGTTGCCGATGCCGGGCAAGTTGAAGATGCCCTCGACGATCACCGTGCCACCGAGGAGATAGCCAAAGTCGGTCGCGAGAAAGGTCACGGCGGGGATCGCGGAGTTGCGCATGACGTGCACGGAGACCACCCGACGAGAGCTGAGTCCCTTAGCCCGAGCGGTGCGAACGTAATCGGTCTCGAGGCTCTCGATCACGGAGCTGCGCATGAGCCGTGACACGACGGCAAGCCCGTAGATCGCGATGACCGCGGCGGGCAGGATGAACGCGACCGGCCACCCCGCCTTGTCGCCCGCGACCGGAAGCACTCCCCACTTGACCCCGAAGAGAAGCTGAGCCGAGACGCCCACGACAAAGATGGGGACCGCGGTCGCGAGCACGGTCGACACCAGAATCGTGCGATCGATCCAGGTGCCCCGACGAAGTGCCGCGAGGATGCCCAGGCCGATCCCGAAGACAATCTCCAAGAACCAGGCCGAGAGGGCGAGCACGAGCGTGACCGGCCACGCCCGAGCCAGCTGGTCGCCCACCGGTCGACCCGCGAAGTTGGTGCCGAAGTCGCCCGTCAGCAGCCCGCCAATGTAGCGAAAGTACTGCACGACAAGCGGGTCATCGAGGTGGTACTGCGCGCGGATGTTCGCGATGACCGTCTCCGACAGCGGACGCTCCCCCGCGAGCGCCCTGATCGGGTCGCCCGGCAGCGCGAAGACCAGGGCGTAAATCACGAATGTGACGCCGAAGAACACGATCACGAGCTCGAGGATGCGCCCGGCCACGGCCATGCGCATTAGTCGCGACCTCCCGGGATTACGGATGCGGCAGCAAGAATGGCGCCGTACTGCACCCCGATGAGTGCCGCGAGCGGGATGGGCGACGTCGAATCCACGGCGGCGGCCTCGGCCTGCCAGCGGGAGTACAGCGCCGCCATCCGCACGGTGATTCGTCTCAGTTCCGGCCCAGCGATGCCGGCGACGGTCTCGGCCTCGAGAGCGCGCAACAGCATTCCGCCGTAGCGCAGCCGGAAGCAGTGCACGATGTCTTCGCAACCGAAGCGCTCCGCGACGGTCGCCGGTCGCTGCGACTCGGGCTGCTGAGCTCGCACCGCGTCCATCTCTGCGCCCGCTCCGAGCATGGGAACGAACACGCGAGACGCCGTGAGAAACGGGCTGCTGATGCTCAGGAACGGCGCGGCCTCATCAAGAATCTCGGCGAGTGCCGTCGAGGTTGCGGCCATGTCCGCGCCGGTGCGCAGCAGCAGAGACGAGTAGGTCTCGGCCAGTTCAGTCTGATCGTCGGAGTCGGGGTGAGTCCAGTACGGCAACTCGGCGACGAGACACAGCGTGCCGTACTGCGCCGCGTACTCGCTCGAGCTCGAACCGCCCACGAACTGAGTCGCATCCATCCCCAGCCCCTCGATGTAGTCGTAGGCCTGGGCGTTGGTTCCGGTGCCGAAGATCGCTGGCGCGTACTCCTCGAGATAGGGAGACTCGGGCTCCCCAGTGTTGAGCGGCAGGCCAAGCGAGGCGGGAATCGCCGCGAGGAGGTCGTGGAGGGCGGGCTCGGGGCGCGACAGGTAGTAGTAGACGCCGCCCATTTCGCCGTTGTGAAGGGATGCGTAGAAGTTCGGCTTCACCTCGTCGATGAGCCGGGCGAGCGCCTGAGTTTCCGGCATCATGCGATCGAAGTAGGCGTTCTTGTGGTTCGTGGGGAAGGTCCACTCGACCTGCTGGTCGGGTTCGGGACGGTAAAACCTGCGCGAGTAATAGTTGCGGTCTTGGGGAGCGTCGAACCACGCCTCGTTGAGGCGAGTTCCGTCGGGGTCGATGCACGGCACGATGTGCCAGGTGGCATTACTCGACGCGAGCATTTGCTCATCGGCGATGAGTTGCTCGGCCAGGTGGATGGCGGTAAGGAAGCCGATGGGTTCATTGGGGTGCACGCCCCCGACGATGAGGAACGACCGTTCGCCCGACCCGATGCTGTAGGCCGGGATCGGGTCGCCGCGACGACTTGTTCCGATCCGCTTCTCGCTCACAAGAGAGGGGTGCTCGCTCGCGAGTTCGGCAAACCGGCCGAGCAGTTCGTCGACGGTCGGGAACGCGGAGTGCGGGCCCACGAGCCCGGCCCGCCGGAGGATGTCCTCCGGCGAGCCGGGCCGGGTGTGGCCCGCGATCGTGGTGCTGTCTGTCACGGTGGTCCTTGGTGCTGGGGTGGTCTGCGGATCGGTTCGTCGAGAGTTAGTCGCCGAGAACGATCTTGGAGAGCACCGGGCTGCCCGATACCGCCGGCAGGTCTTTCACCCGTTCCGAGGTCACGTAGTTGTAGGTGTTCGAGAAGGTGGGAACGGTCGGGAAGGCATCAAGTACGACTTTCTGCACGTCCGCGTAGCCCTCGTAGGAGTCGTCGAGCGTTTGCGACGCGTCAGCCTCGACCAGCATCTTGTCTACCTCATCACTGCTGAAGCCGGTGCAGACGTAGCATCCACCGCCCTCAGTGAACAGCGCACGAAGAGTGCTCTGCTGGCTGGGGTAGAGAGCGCCCCAGTGGCCGAAGTGCGGGCCGGCGACCGTGTGGTCGACGAGCGACTGCCAGTACTCGGCCCAGTCCGTCGTCGGAGTTGCGACGGCGTCGATTCCGAGGTTCTGACGAATCTGGTTGGCGTAGGCCTCGAACAGCTCGTCGAGTCCCGATCCACCCGGGTAGACGATGCTCATGGTTCCCTCGAAGCCGCCGGCCTTCTCGAGCATGGCTTTCGCCGCTTCCGGGTCGTAGGAGCACAGCTCGTCGCAGATTCCCGCCGGGTCGCCGTTCATGTTGGGCGAGCTGAGCGAGTTGGCTGGTGCGTAGAGCCCACCGTAGATCGCGGTGTTGATCGACTCACGGTCGATGGCCATCGAGATCGCCTGGCGCAGTTCCTTGTTCTGCCACTTCTCGTCCCACAGGGGGAAGCCGATGTAGTCGACTCCGGGAGCCTCGAGCGAGTACACGTGGTCTTCGCCGAAGTCGGCAACAGCGCTCGTCATCTTCGCCGCCGGCAGGTAGAGCAGGTCCGCGTTGCCGGCCAGCACATCCGTGTAGCCCGTGAGGCTGTCGGTGTACGGACGGAAAGTAATGCCAGCGACCGTGGGCTCCGGACCCGCGTAATCCTCGTACGCGGTCACCGTGTATTCCTTGGTGTCTTCCCACGCTTCGGTCATTTCAAACGGACCGTTTCCGATGGGCTTGCGGTCGTACGCCTCAATGTCGTCATAGGCGGATTCCGGCATCGGGTAGAACGCTGTCTGGGCAGTCGTGAGCTGCAGCGGGAACTGGCTGTCTGGCCCCACGAGCTCGACGGTGAACGTCAGGTCGTCGACGACCTTGAGTCCCGACATCTCCTTGGTGGTGGGCTCGCCCTCCGCGGGGTTGAGGTCGGTGTAGCCCACGATCGATGCGAGCTCCCAGCTGTTCTCCCAGGCGTTGGGCCCATAGGCCACGTAGTTCCAGGCATCCACGTACGTCTGCGCGGTGACGGGGTCGCCGTTGTGGAAGGTCCAGCCATCCCGCAGCTTGATGGTCCAGGTCGTGGCGTCGTCGCTGTCAACTGACTCCGCGGCGAGGAAGCTCGTGTTGCCGTCCGCATCGAGGTCAACGAGAGGCGAGAACACGCTCTGCACCTGATCGAACGCGACGGTCTGGCGACCAGGCGTGAGGTGGTCGGGCTCGCCGCCGGCGAAGATCAGGATGTCTGAACTCGCCTCGTCTGTAGTGTCACCTCCCGCGGCACACGCTGAGAGCCCGAGGAGCACGGCCGCTGCTGCGGCCATGACGACCGTGGATTTGGTGAATCGCATGGAACCTCCTTGTAGCCAACGGACGAGCCGCGGCCGTCGTTGGGTCGGGTTCGTCTACGACGCCCCGGTGCTGTGACTCACCCTAAGACGCAGAGAGTCTCTGAACTTCACGAACTTTCAATACGTAATGAATGATTAACGATCGAGAAATCTGCTCGCAATGTCAAGGAACCGGGGACAGAGAAAATCCCCGAGGTCATAAGACCTCGGGGATGAGCGGTGGTGGACCCTAGGAGATTTGAACTCCTGACCTCCTCGATGCGAACGAGGCGCGCTACCAACTGCGCCAAGGGCCCGTACTGCCTGAACAGGTTATCACTCTCGCTGGCACGAGATGTAACCGAGGAGAGTCGGGCGCTTCGACAAGCTCAGCGACCGGGGATGCTCGCCGAGGGCAGTTAGCCCGCGACTCGACGCTTGGCGAGCACGGCGTCTATGTCCGGAGTGGATGCGCCTGCGGCATCCACAATCCCCATGGACGCGAAACGGCTCGGTGCCTGCGGCTGAATCGTGCGCGGCTGCTCGCGAGAGCGCAGCGCCCACTCGGCAGCCGCGGCGGCCCGCTCGAGTTCGGCGACGGGGTCAGCCTTCGGCTCGGGCTTGACCTCGGTGCGCGACAGGTAGAGAGGCTTGGGAGTTGCGACGGGAGTCCAGGATGCGTCGCGCTCGGCGACGGGAGCCGACGACTCAGCGGGCTGGAAGTCCCGCATCGGCTGCGACTGACGAGGTGCGGCCGAGCCGTGATGACGAGACCGGGATGCCACGGCCAGCCGCCTGAGCAGCCCAACGGATGCGACACCCGCGACGCCCGCACCAGCGAGCACAAACCAGGAACCGGGCACTGCCCCGAGGGCGACGATGAGTACGAGCTGCACGATCGCGGCAACGAAAGCGACGAGCAACACTACGGTCGCGAAGATGCGGCTGCGACGAATGCGTGCCGCTGCGATAACGGCAGGATCACGACGAGGAACCGGGGGCGCAACCACGGGGCGACCGACGGCCACAGGAGTCGGCGGAAGCTTGGCCGACTCGCTCACGGAGGGACGGACTCCGGCCGACGCCTCGGTCGTTTCCGCGAGCACGCGGATGGTCTGCTGCAGACGCACGGCATTCTTCTCAGTGGCGAGATACTCGCGCTGCTTGAACCAGTTCGGCAGCAGATAGGCGAGCCACAGGACAGCGGCAATCGCGAGCATGAGCCCGCCGCCGAGTCCCGTAAGTTCCATGCGATAACGGTACGAGGCATCGGCCCCGATACCCGGTTGATTGGGAGCGTGTCCGGTGCCAATCACGACAGAGTTTCGGTCCCTGAGCTTGTCGAAGGGCATTTCGACGAGTTCAATGTGACCCATAACCAAAGCTCAGTGACCGAAAGCAGCCACCCGCGCATCGAGCGACACCACGTGATCCTCCGGGCGGATGTCCGAGGCATGGTGCGTCACGAGCACCGTCACGCGATCAGAGAGCGTCTCTCGCAGATCGACGAGCAGCTGCTCGGCCGTGTCCACGTCGAGGTGGGCCGTCGGCTCGTCGAGCAACACGACCTCCGCCCGCGTCAGCAACGTGCGCGCGATCGCCACGCGCTGTCGCTGTCCACCCGACAGCTCGGAGCCCTCCGACCCGATACGCGTGTCGAGCCCGAGAGGAAGGTCTGCGACAAAGGTCTCGAGCCCGGCGAGGCGCAGAGCATCCAGCATCTCGTCGTCCGTCGGCTTCGCGTCACGCGGACGAGCGAGAAGCAGGTTTGCCCGCAGGGTCGAATCGAAAAGGTGTCCCTCTTGCGGGCACCAGGCGACGTGGCGACGCATCGACTCGGGGTCAAGATCGCGAGAGTTCTGGATGCCGAGAACGTAGTCCCCGGAATCGACCGGCAGGTATCCGAGCAGCGTCGTGAGCAGCGTCGACTTGCCCGAGCCGGACCGCCCAGTAACCACGAGCCACTCCCCCGGAGTCACGGCAGCAGTGACGCCCGAGAACGCGGGAGTCGCGGCGTCCGGCCAGCGGCCCGCGACATCTCGCAGTTCGAGAAGATCGGCAGTGACAACAGAATCGGAACCACCGACAACCGGTGGCGGCGTCACGTACTGTCCCACTCGACGCAGCGCAGCCGCGAGCGCAGGCCACTGCTGAACGCCCTCGACCACGCCGAGCATGACCTCGACGAGCCCGAGCGGAACGAGCGCCAACACCGCGACAACCTCAACGGGCAGCGTGCCTGCGACAACCGCGGGAACACTCACGAGCACCATGAGAATGGCCGTCGCACTGCAGGCGAACACCACGATCGCGTTGCCGAGTCCTAGTGCCCAGGCTCCGCGACGGGCAGCGACGCTCGCCTGACCATCGAGGTCGGCGAGGTCATCCAGAACGGGCTGAGACACTCCGTTGACACGCAGTTCGGTGGATGCCGACACGAGCGCCGCGAAGCGCCGAAACACCCTCGACCTGAGCGCATACGTGCGCAGGGTCGCGCTGCGATCGGCCCATAGCGCCAGCGCGGGCGCCACAACCAGGCAGCCGAGCAGGCACGCCAGCAGCAACCCGAGCGCCGCAGCGTGCAAGAGCGAGAATGCGACCGTCACAGACACCGCAGTGACGAGTCCGACGAGAGGAGGAAGCACCACGCGCGGCACGAGGTCGCGCACATCGTCGGCTGTGCCGACGATCACGTCGAGGGCCGTGCCGCCGCGCAGCAGCGACCGCGAGCTTGCGCCGCGCGCGGCGAGGCCTTTCCAGAGCCGCACCCGCAGGGTCGTAATGGCACCGAACACGGTGTCGTGGAGCACGAGCCGTTCGGCGTAGCGCAGAGCCGCTCGCCCGATCCCAAAGAACCTCACCCCAACGATCGCCACGAGCAGGAACATGATCGCGGGCTGCTGACTCGCGCGCACGATGAGCCATCCAGACACCGCAAGCAGCGCGACGCCGAACAGCACGGCGAGCGTGCCGATGAGGGCGGCGGCAACGAACCGCCAGGCCACCGGGCGCAGCAGCGAGAAGAGGAGGGGAAACGCGGGAGCGCTCGAGGATTCGGCAGCTTCCGGGAGAGAGGCGACGTGGTCGTCCGAGGCGACTGGGGCCTCGACAACGGTGCGACGAGCGAAATCAGGCGCACCCCCCGAGAGTTCGACGATCGCATCCGCCACCGCGAGCACGTCGACATCGTGGGATGCCACGACCACAGTCGCACGCCCCCGCATCTGTTCGATGAGTCGAGTGACCGCCACCGCGTTGGCCGCGTCGAGATGCGCGGTCGGCTCGTCGAGCAGCACGAGTTCGGCTCCCGCTTCGACGCGCAGCAGAACACGCGCAAACGCGAGCCGCCGCTGCTCTCCGGGGCTCAGTTGGGCCGGGTCGAGGTATCGAGTGAACTGCAGGTCGACGGCGGTCAGCACCCGGGTGATCGCAGAGTCGTCCGCCCCGAAGATCCTGAGTTCGTCGCCAACGGTGTCCCCCACAAAGTGCGGATGCTGGGGCAGCCAAGCGATGCGACGAGGATCGACGCCATCAATAGCCCCGGAAACCGCGACGCCTTCGGCATCCACCTGTCCCGCGAGCGCCGCGAGCAGAGTCGACTTGCCGGTTCCGCTCGCACCGTAGAGAGCGGTGATTGCGCCCGAAGTAAGCGAGAAACTGTGCGGCCCTATGCTCGACCGACCGTCATAGCCGATGGTGAGATCGTGCACGGTCACGGCAGGGGCGGGCTCTCCCGGAATGCGCGCGGGCGGCGCGGACACGATGATCGAGCGTGCAGCGGTCGTCGCCGCGATGCCGTCTTGCGAGGCGTGGAACGCAGCCCCGACATCCCGGAACGGTCCGAAGCACTCGGGCGCAAGCACGAGCACAAGAATTCCGATCTCGAGCGGAAGGCTGCCATCGATGAGGCGGATGCCGATGAAGACCGCGACTATCGCGACCGAGATCGTGGAGATCAGCTCAAGGGCGAGCGACGACATGAACGCCGTGCGCAGCGTCGCCATCGTGCGCTTACGGTACTGATCCGATACCGAGGTGAGCGCCGCGGTCTGCTCCTCTACGCGACCGAGTCCAACGAGCACAGGGAGGCCTCGCGCAAGCTCGACGAGATGATCCGATAGCCGCCCGAGAGCCGCGGATGCGGCATCCACTCGCTCCTGCGTGTGCATGCCGATGAGGGCCATGAACACCGGGATGAGCGGCAGGGTCAGCACGATGATCATCGCGCTGACCCAGTCGGCGAAGAGGATGCGCGCACCGACGATGAGAGGCACGGCGAGCGCCCCAGTCAGCGCGGGCAGCACCTCCGCGAAGTACTTGTCTAGTTCGTCCAGCCCGCGAGTGGCGAGAGTTGTCGTCGCTCCGGGACGCTCGACGCCACCCGAAATGACTCGTCCGGCGAGCTGCTGACGCAGATCTTCCTTGGCACCGATCGCCGAGCGGGCCGCATAGACGCGGCTGCCCCATCCCGCAGCAGCACGGATGACGGCGGCAACGAGACCACCGACCACGGCCGGCGCGAGATCGGTCGATCCTCCGACAAGACCCGGGATCCCACGCGCGAGCGAGTCGGCGAGCAGCACAAGGGCGAGGCCCTTCGCCGCGCTCAGCACACCGAGCACGTAGAGGGTGCGATTGCCCCGGGGGCCGAGGCCCTCGGGAAGTACGCGAGCGAGCGGACCAGGCATTAGTTACCGGCAGCCTCGCGCACAATCGGACCGCTCACGGCGTGATGCTGCGGAATGTGCGAGTCGCTCACGCGCTTGCGGAACACCCAGTACGACCACGCCTGGTATCCCAGAATCACGGGGAGAGCGAATGCCGTGACCCAGGTCATGACGCCGAGCGTGTAATCGCCGCTCGCCGCGTTGGCGATAGTGAGGTTGTATGCCGGGTCAATCGACGACGGCAGCACGACGGGGAACACAGCGGCGAAGATCGACGCCGCTCCCGAGGCGAGGAACACCGCGATTCCGGTGAATGCCCTGCCCTCGCGACCGGCCCTCGCGCTGAGGTACGCCCAGAGCACGGCGACAACCGCGACCACAACGAGAGCCCATGTCACGGCGTTCCCTGTCTGGAACTGGATGATGAGCACCCACGCCACGAGAGGAAGCAAGGCAACCGGCATCCACCGGCGCAGCCAGGTTCCCGCCTTCGCGCGTACGCTGCCGTCCGATTTGAGGGCGAGGAACGCCGCGCCGTGCGCGAGGCAGAAGCCGACGAGCGCGAGTCCACCGATGACCGCGTACCCATTGAGCCAGACGAAAGGGCCGCCGACCCGGTCGCCATTCTCGTTGAGGGGAAGACCCGTCGTCGTGAGCGCGAGCATCGCGCCAACGCAGAACGCCGTCACGAGTGAGCCGATGCCGATCGCGAAGTCCCAGAACCGCACCCAGCGCTCGGTCGTGCCCTTGCCGCGGTACTCGATCGAGACGGCACGGAAGATCAGAGCAAGAAGAGCAATCGTGAGAGGAACGTAGAGGGTCGAGAACAACGAGGCATACCAATACGGGAATGCCGCGAAGGTTGCGGCTCCTGCGGTGAGCAGCCACACCTCATTGCCGTCCCAGACGGGGCCGATCGTGTTGAGCATGAGGCGGCGCTGCTTCTCGTCGCGCGTGCTCGTGAGCATGAGCATCCCGACGCCGAGGTCGAAGCCCTCGAGCAGGAGGTAGCCGATCCACAGCGCCGCGATGGCGACGAACCAGAGGGTGGGGAGGAAGTCCATGTCAGCTCCTAGTACGCGAACGCGAGAACGTCGTCCCGCTTGTCGGGGTCGTCGGGGGTGTCGGCCGGATGCGCGAGCTCGGGCATCGCGGAGGCGACCCCTCCGCGGACGTACCGCACGAGCAGCCGCAGCTCGACGACGAGGATCGC